>Ga0308172_1000090_pt1 | contig 185071 bp, 194 predicted proteins | sample PhyGR2_FD_202134 | JGI IMG/M metagenome (GOLD analysis project Ga0308172, IMG submission 202134) | Phyllosphere microbial communities from UC Gill Tract Community Farm, Albany, California, United States - DLSLSG.R2 | ecosystem: Host-associated > Plants > Phyllosphere > Unclassified | place... | reverse complement strand
CAACTGTTCAGGGTTGTGACCAACGCGGAAGGGACCCTTGCTCCCTATCGGGCTCCAGACCCTCGGGGGGGACGGGCTCCCTTCCGCAACACCTTCATACCAGCATCACATCAGACAGGGGGGGGGGAGGCGATCCGCCTCCCCCCGGTCACGCAGCGATCAGGCGGCGCGTCCGAAATCGGCGTCCTCGCTGTCGGGACCGCCATTGGCCAGGTCGAGCGCGAAGCCGCGCACCCGCGCCTGCTGGTCGGCGATCGAGCCGGGTCGCGAGGCCGGGCTGGCCTTCTTGGCGGGCGCCGCGCGCTGGACGACCGGCTTGCGAACCGCCGAGCTGCGCACATGCTGGCCACCGGCCTTCTCGACGCGGAAATAGGCGATGCCTTCCTGAAGCTCCTCGGCCTGGCTGGCCAGTTCCTCCGAGGTGGACGAGATCTGCTCGGACGCCGAGGCGTTCTGCTGGGTGACCTTGTCGAGCTGCTGGATCGCCTCGTTGATCTGGACCGCGCCGATATCCTGTTCGCGGCACGCGGCGCTGATCTCGGCGACCAGCTCGGCGGTGCGGCGGATGTCGGGGACCAGCTTGGTCAGCATCTCGCCCGCCTGGGTGGCGGCGGCGACGGTGTCCGACGACATGCCGCTGATCTCGGCCGCGGCCGACTGGCTGCGCTCGGCGAGCTTGCGGACCTCGGCGGCGACCACCGCGAAGCCGCGACCATGTTCGCCCGCGCGGGCCGCCTCGACCGCCGCGTTGAGCGCCAGCAGGTCGGTCTGGCGGGCGATTTCCTGCACGATGCCGATCTTCTCGGCGATGGTGCGCATCGCGACGACCGCCTTCTGCACCGCCGCACCGCTCTGTTCGGCGTCCTGCGACGACTGGCGTGCGATCTTCTCGGTCTGGGTGGCGTTGTCGGCATTCTGTTTGATGTTGGCGGCCATCTGCTCCATCGAGGCCGAGGCTTCTTCTGCCGCCGCAGCCTGCTCGGTCGCGCCCTGGCTCACCTGCTCCGACGAGGAGGACAGCTGCTGCGACCCCGCCGCGACATTCTGCGCCGCCTGGGTCGAGTCGCTCACCACGCCGCGCAGACGCTCGACCATCGAGACCAGCGCATGGCCCAGCACGTCCTTGTCCGACAGGGGCTGGTGGCTGATGGTCAGGTCGCCGCTGGCGATCGTATCGGCCAGCTGGGCGCTCTCGCGCAGATTGGCGGTCATGCGGTTGACGGTGTCGACCAGGTCCTTGATCTCGTCATTGGTCTTGACGGTCACATCCTGGCTGAGATCGCCGATGGCCACCGCGTCGAGCGCGACCGACACCTTGCTCAGCCCCTGCGACACCAGGCGCGCGATCCAGAAGGCCGCACCGATCGCGATCAGGATCGCCGCCACCGCCGTCGCCAGCAGGATGTTGCGGGCCTGCTCATATTGCGCATTGGTATCGGCATCGGCCTGCTTCATCGCGTCCTGCGCGATGCTGACGATCTGGTCGATCTGTTCGGACATGGTGCCCGCGATCTCGCGCGACTTGGACACCGAAAGCTGTCCGGCCTCGGCATTCTTGTTGACCAGCGCCAGGCTGCGGATCTGGTCGTTGACCGGCACATATTGCTCGAAGAGCGACTGGACCTGCATCCAGCGCGGCTTGCCGTCGGCGCTGGCGATGTTCAGCCCCGTCGCGATCATGTTGCGCGTCTCGCTGCGCGCCTTCATGACCTGTTCGTCGAACTTGCGGGTCAGCGCATCGTCGTTGGTCAGCGCCATGTTCTTTTCGAAGCGCAGCGTCTTGTTCATCCGCTCATTGACCATGAGCGCGATCTCCAGCCGCTTGGCGGGGCCCGCGATGACCTCGGTGATTGCGGAGTTCAGTGCGTTCATCTTGGCGATGCCGACGCCGATGACGGCCAGCAAAAGCAATATCGTGACGGCAAAGCTGGCCGCCAGTTTCATTTTTATCGTTGCTCGCATGATTTTGTCCCCCCGCGCAAATGGCTGATATGTCGTATGTTTTAGTGGATGCTTGCCGCCTCGGTCGCATGGGCGGTCAGACGCGAGAACAGGGCCGCCAGATCGGGCAGGACGACGACGTCGCCCTCGCGCCGGACCAGGCAGCGGACATGGTCGCGCGGCCAGCGCATGCCGATGACGGGCGCCTCCTCCGCATCGCCCGCATGCAGCACGGTCACCTCGTTCACCCGGTCGGCGGTCAGGCCGATCAGGATCGGGTTGCCGTCCAGGTCGAGCTCGATCACGATGATCCGACTGTCGGCGGTGGTGCTCAGCGCCTCCATCCCGAACGAACCGCGCAGATCGGCCAGCGGCACGATGCGCCCGCGAAAGTTGATGACCGCTGCGGCCAGCGGATCGGCACCCGGCACCGCGGTGACCGGCATCATGTCCAGTATCTCGCGGACGATGCCCGCCTCCAGTGCGAAGGTCTCTCCGCCCAGGCCGAAGGTCAGGACCTCCAGCCCTTGGTCGGGCGTCCAATGGGGTACTTTGTGATAGGGCATGGGCTTATCCAGCGGCCAGACGCCGCTCCTCCCTGGGCTGGCTCAGCGCGATCAGCTGGGCGATGTCGAGGATCAGGGCGACCGAACCGTCGCCCAATATGGTCGCGCCCGCAAAGGCCGCGACGTTGCGGTGAAGCGGCGACATCGCCTTGATCACCGTCTGGTGGTTGCCGATGATCTGGTCGACGACCAGGCCGACCCGCTCCTGGCCGGTGCCGACCACGACGATCTTCTGATAGGTGTCGGGCTTGGTCCCGGTGTCGAACAGGTCGCGCAGCCGCAGGAACGGCACCAGCCGCTCGCGCAGCGTGATGATGCTGCGCCCGCGCGAGCGCAGATCCTCCTCCAGCGACAGCTCCAGGCATTCCTCGACCGCCGCGAGCGGGATGACATAGCGTCCCTCGCCCACCCGGACGAGCAGCCCCTCGATGATCGCCAGCGTCAGCGGGATGCGCAGCGTGATGGTCGAACCCTGGCCGGGCACGCTCTTCACGTCGATCGAGCCACGCAGGCTTTCGATCGTGCGCTTGACCACGTCCATGCCGACGCCGCGCCCGGACAGGTTGGTGACCTGCGCCGCCGTCGAGAAGCCGGGGTGGAAGATCAGGCCGAGCAGCTCGTCCTCGCCGACCACCTGCCCCGGCTGGATCAGGCCATTGGCCTCCGCCTTGGCACGGACCCGCTCGACATCGATGCCGCGCCCGTCATCGGTGATGGTGATGAGGACTTCACCACCCGCCTGATGCGCGCTGAGGCGGATCAGGCCGCTGGCCGACTTGCCCGCCGCAAGGCGGTCCTCGGCCCGTTCCAGGCCATGGTCGCAACTGTTGCGGATGATATGGACCAGCGGGTCGAACAGTCGCTCGATCACCGTCTTGTCGACCTCGGTCGTCTCGCCCTCGGTGACGAGTTCGATCGTCTTGCCGGTTTCGATCGCCAGGTCGTGGATCAGGCGGCGGAAGCGGCCGAACAGCGTCGAGACCGGCACCATGCGCAGGATCATCATCGTGTCGCGCATCTCGCCCGCCAGCCGCTCGATCTCCTCGGAGACGGAGCGCAGGCTCAGGTCATGGCCATGGCCCGCCAGCTGCGACAAGCGGCTCTGCGCGATGACGAGTTCGCCGACCCGGTCCATCAGTTCGTCGAGACGCTCGGCGGGGACGCGGACATGCTCGCCCTGCGACCGGTTGGCCGGGTTGCGCGCGGGCTGGTCATTCGCCGCGACCGGGGCCGTGACGACGGGCGCGGGGGCCGGAGCCGCGACGGGCGATGCCGCCGCCGGTTCGTCCGCCACCGCCGGTTCCTCGCTCGCCTCGACCGCCAGCGGGGCGATGGTGATCTCCATATCGTCCATGACGAACAGGAAGACGTCCTCGATCGCATCGCGCGAGATGTCGCCGATCAGCGTGCAGTCCCAGCCGACGACGCAATGGCCGGGCTCGAAGGTGCCGAGCGCGGGAATCTCGTCGGTCCGCGCGACGATCGTCGCCTCGCCCAGTTCGCGCAGCTCGTCGAGCAGCGCCAGCGGATTGGTGCCGTTGGCCATCGCGTCGGGCGGCAGGCGGAAGGACAGCGTCCAGCCCGTCCTGACCGGCGCGGCGACGGGTGCGGGCGCTTCGCCGGCCCCGCCCGCCGCGGCGTCGACCGCCGCCGCCAGCCGGGTCAGGATCGCCTGCCCCTCGGCCTCGGGCGCATCGCCCTCGACCAGCGCGCGCATATGGTCGCCCGCCGACAGGATGACCGACACCAGGTCCGGCGTCGCGCGGACATCGCCCTTGCGGACGCGGTCGAACGCGGTTTCGCAGTGATGGGTGAAGGCCGCCAGCTTGTCGAAGCCGAACATTGCGCCCGAGCCCTTGAGCGTGTGAAGCCCCCGGAACACGGCATTGACCAGGCTCATATCGTCCAGCCGGTGCCCCAGGTCGAGCAGCCCCTGTTCGACCTGCTCCAGAAGCTCGCCCGCCTCGATCCGGAAGGCGGCTGTCGGGTCCTCGCCGCTCACCGTGCGAGAACCTTCTGCGCGACGCGGATCAGCTGTTCGGGCTGGAAGGGCTTGACCAGCCAGCCGGTCGCGCCCGCCGCCTTCGCCTGCGCCTTCATCGCGTCGTCCGATTCGGTGGTCAGGAAGATGATCGGCACACCCGCCTGCGCGGGTTGCTGGCGCAGCGCGCGGATCATTTCCAACCCGTCCATATTGGGCATGTTCAGGTCGGTGACGATCAGGTCGAACCGGGTCGCGGTCGCCTTGCTCAGCCCCTCGACGCCGTCCGCGGCTTCGGTCACCGCATAGCCCGCGCCGGTCAGCGCGATGCGGATCGCCATGCGCAAGGAGGCGCTGTCGTCAACGGTAAGGATCGAGGCGGTCATTGGTCCGTATCTCCGTGGAACCAGAATTGGCTGTGTTCGGGGTTGGGGTGAGGCAGGAAGGCCGCCCGGTTGAGAAGCGCGCGGAAGGACTCGCCCGCCGGGGCCGCCAGGGCGAAATCGCAATCGACCTCCGCCGCGCCGACCCGTGCCGCCTGGACGAGCTGGACGACGCTTAGATCGGGGGCGGCGACCTCGGAGAGATCCAGCCGGACCGTCGCGCCCGGCGCGATGACGGCCTGCAATTCCTCGGCAAGCGTGCCGATGTTCGGCAGGCACAGATTCTCGCTTGCCATCACTGTCGTGATCGACATGATTTTATCCTTCGCAGCAAAGATTCGACGGCGCAGGATCGCGCCTGCGTCGAGGATCACTTATCTATCGGGACGATCGTCAAGATTTCGGCGCCCGGTTCCGTATCCCAATCGGGAGTCACCCTTGTCGCGCGGCTGCACCCGGCTTGCCTTGGCACGGGTGAAGGGGCGTCTTTAAGGGTCACTCATTTGTAATTCCCCCGCATTCATTTGGAGGGATAGGGAACAAAGGTAAAATGCCCCTTAAATGGGCAAAATTTTCTGCCCAAAATGGCGAATTATTGGCCGCGCCTGCGCGATGTCCTGAAAAGCCGCCATTTCATCGGCATCAGATGGCGGCGCGCGCGGAAAAACCCGCCCGGGCAAGCATCCGCCGGACGGCATTTCGGTGAAGATCGATCGGACGCGACCGCGAATCGCACCGCCATCGGGCGACGGCGCGATTCGTGGATCAGGTTCGGGATTATTCGGCGAACAGGGTCGCGGTTTCGTCGGCGGTCAGGTCGATGCCGAACATCAGGCTCATCCGCATCCGATAGACGCGCGGGTCGGTGATCGTCCCTTCCGTCAGCTCCTGCCCGACGCAGCGGCGATAATGCCGGCCGGTCAGCGTCGCAAAGCCGCGCGGCAGTATGATACTGACGATATTGGCCAGGCGGAACCGGCTCTCCTCATAGGTCGAGGTCCAGTGGTTGCCCATCGCCAGGTCGGCATCCCAGACATGGTCGGTGGTGAAGCTGTATTGCGGTTCCCACCCCTCGCCCATCGAGCGGCCGTCGGTGTTGCCCGGATGCCCGTCGCGCAGCAGCATCCAGCCATGCTGGACGTCGCGGGCCAGCCGGAAGCGCGCGCCGTCGGGGCCCTCCGCCTCCGCTCCGTCGACCAGCGGCATCGGCGGCGAATAGCTGCCCCCGAAGCCCGCATCGGCGATCCAGTCCTGGCCGTCGATATGGACGAGGCTGAACGTATGGGTGGTCGGCGGCACGTCGGTCGCGCGCAGCCAGACCCGCGCCAGGAGCGGACGCGCGGCAAAGCCATGCGCCGCCAGCACGTCGAGGAGCAGCCGGTTCTGCTCGAAACAATATCCGCCGCGCCGGGCCCCGACCAGCTTGGCGAAGACGCTGGCGCTGTCGATCGCGATCGGACGGCCGAGGCGGACGTCGAGATTCTCGAACGGGATGGCCAGCCGGTGCGCACGCTGCAACCGCGCCAGCCCTTCGGCATCGACGGTCACGCGCGAGGGAAGGGCGATGCGGGCGAGATAGGAATCGAGGTCGAACATGGCCCAGCAGATAGGATGCCCGACCGCGATTGTCGAAGGGGCGCGCGCATGGCCCTGCCCCGCCCCCTTATCGCGCACGTCCCGACAGGATATAGGCCGCGTCAGCCATGACCTTTCCCGATCACGACCCGACCCTGCCCTTCGGCCCTTCCGCGATCCGTGCCGCCGCCGAGGTCATCGCGGCGGGCGGGATCGTCGCGGTGCCGACCGAGACGGTCTATGGCCTCGCCGCCGACGCGACCGACGCGGCGGCGGTGGCGCGCATCTATGCCGCCAAGGGGCGGCCGTCCTTCAACCCGCTGATCGTCCATGTCGCCGATCTGGCGGCGGCGCAGGCGCTGGCCGCGTTCGATGCCGAGGCGCTGGCGCTGGCCGAGGCCTTCTGGCCCGGCCCGTTGACGCTGGTGCGCCCGGTCCGGGCGGGGTCGGGCATCGCCTCGCTGGTGACGGCGGGGCTGGACACGGTGGCGATCCGGGTGCCGCGCCACCGCGCGATGCAGGCGCTGCTCGCGGAAAGCGGCCGTCCGCTCGCCGCCCCCTCCGCCAATGCCAGCGGCGGGATCAGCCCGACCCGCGCCGCCCATGTCCGCGCCAGCCTGGGGCCGGACGTACCCATTCTGGACGACGGCGCGACCGAGGCGGGGCTGGAATCGACGATCGTCGCGGGCCGCACCATCCTGCGCCCCGGTCCGGTCACGGCGGCGATGCTGGCGGGCGTGCTGGGCACGGTCGAACAGGGGCCGAACGCCCCCGCGATCGTCACCGCGCCGGGGCAGCTCGCCAGCCATTATGCCCCGCGCAAGGCGCTGCGGCTGAACGCCACCGGGGCAGATGCGGACGAATGGCTGATCGGCTTCGGCGCGGTCGCGGGACACGACACGCTGTCGGCGAGCGGCGATCCGGTCGAGGCCGCCGCACGGCTGTTCGACGCCCTCCACCGCGCCGATGCGAGCGACCACGCCCGCCTGGCGGTCGCCCCGATCCCGGCGGACGGGATCGGCGAGGCGATCAACGACCGACTGCGGCGCGCGGCGACGCGCTAAGACGCCGCCCAACCTCCGTTCAGCCTGAGCGTAGTCGAAGGCCACGCCCCGGACTTTCGCCGAAAATGCCTTTGTGGCGTCGGCCAATCCCTTGGCCTTCGACTACGCTCAGGCTGAACGGGGGTGAGGGCTTGAGGCAGGAAGTGTCCCGCCCCCAGCCCCATACCTGCTTTACGCCGTCACCGCCTTCGACCGCGCGGCGAAGCTCTTGCGCAGCTTCTGAAGCTTGGGCGGGATCACCGCCATGCAATAGGGGTTGGACCGTCCCGAGGTTTCCCAATAATCCTGGTGATAATCCTCCGCCGGATACCATTCGGCCATCGGCTCGATCGTGGTGACGATCGGCTTGTCGCTGCCGTCCTGCGCGCGCGCCTTCGCCGCCACCATCGCGGCCTCCTGCGCCTCGTCGGCCGGGAACATCGCCGAGCGATATTGCGTGCCCACGTCATTGCCCTGGCGGTTCAGCTGCGTCGGGTCATGCGTCGCGAAATAAATGTCGAGCAGATCGTCCAGCGCCAGCTGCTCGGGGTCGAAACCGATGCGGATCGCCTCGGCATGGCCGGTATCGCCGCCGCACACCTGCTTGTAGGTCGGGTTGGGCACGGTCCCGCCGATATAGCCGCTCTCGACCGACTCGACCCCGATCACGTCCTTGAACACCGCCTCGGTGCACCAGAAACATCCGCCGGCCAGCGTCACATATTCGGTCACTCGGAATCTCCTTGTCGTCTTGTGTGCCTAGATAGGAAGGCGCTAGGCGACGACAATCCAAGGCTTTGGGACAAAAGATGATGGCGACGATCGACGGCAAGGTGATGGTGACCGGCGGCGCCGGCTATATCGGCAGCCATGCCGTGCTGGCGCTGCTGGATGCGGGCTATGAGGTCGTCGTGCTCGACAATCTCGTCACCGGCTTCGATTGGGCGGTCGATCCGCGTGCCTCGCTGGTCGTCGCCAATGTCGCCGACGACGATGCGGTACGCGCCGCGATCCGCGAACATGGCGTGCGCGCGATCATGCACTTCGCCGGTTCGATCATCGTCCCCGAGTCGGTCACCGATCCGCTCAAATATTATCGCAACAACACCGCTGCCAGCCGTTCGCTGATGGAAAGCGCGGTGGCCGAGGGCGTGGCGCACTTCATCTTCTCCTCGACCGCCGCAACCTATGGCACGCCCGAACGCGTGCCGATCAAGGAGAGCGATCCCAAGGCACCGATCAATCCCTATGGCATGTCCAAGCTGATGACCGAGATCATGCTGAAGGACGTCGCCGCCGCGCATCCGATCAACTATTGCGCGCTGCGCTATTTCAACGTCGCGGGGGCCGATCCGCAGGGCCGCTCGGGCCAGTCGACGGTCGGCGCGACCCATCTCATCAAGATCGCGGTCGAGGCGGCGATCGGCAAGCGTGAGGCGGTCGGCGTCTATGGCACCGATTTCGCGACCCGCGACGGCACCGGCGTGCGCGACTATATCCATGTCTCCGACCTCGCCGCCGCGCATGTCGCCGCGCTGGAGCTGCTGGTCGCGCAGCCGGGCGAGAGCCACACGCTCAACTGCGGCTATGGTCGCGGCTTCTCGGTCCTCGAGGTGCTCGACGCGGTCGACCGGGTGACGAACCTGACCATCGAGCGCCGAATGGAGGGCCGCCGCGCGGGCGATCCTGCGGAACTGGTCGCCGACAATAGCGCGATCCTGGCGGCGCTGCCCTGGCGCCCGCAGCGCGACGACCTGGACGGCATCGTCCGCGACGCGCTGGCCTGGGAGCGCAAGCTGGCCGAAATGGGCCGCTGACGCCGATGCGGCTGCGTTCGCTTCTGTTCGTGCCGGGCGACCAGCCCAGCCTGATGGCCAAGGCGCTGCGGACGGAGGCGGACGCGCTGATCCTCGACCTGGAGGATTCGGTCGCGACCCAGGCCAAGCCGGCGGCGCGCGAGGCGGTCGCCCGCTTCCTGTCCGCCCCGCGCGAGACGGACAAGGCGATCTTCGTCCGGATCAACCCGGTCGACGGCCCCCTGGCCGCCGACGATCTCGCCATCATCCTGCCCGCGCGTCCCGACGGCCTCGTCCTGCCCAAGGCGGAAGGGCTGGCCAGCCTGGACGCGCTGGCGGCGCTGGGGGTGGCGGACATCCCCGTCCTGCCCCCCATCCTGCCCATCGCCACCGAGACCCCGGCGGCGATCTTCCGGCTGGGCGACTATGCGGGCGCGCGCCTGCCGCTCGCCGGGTTGACCTGGGGCGCGGAAGATCTGCCCGCCGCGATCGGCGCCACGACCGCGCGCCATGCCGATGGCGGCTATACCGCCCCCTATCAGCTGGCCCGTTCGCTGACCTTGTTCGGGGCGCATGCGGCGGGCGTCGCGGCGATCGAGACGGTCTATCCCGATTTCGGCGACGCGGACGGGCTGGCCGATTATGCCGCGCGCGGGCGGCGCGACGGCTTTACCGGCATGATGGCGATCCATCCCCGGCAGGTGCCGGTGATCAACGCCGCCTTCACCCCGACACCCGAAGAAGTGATCCGGGCGCAGGCGATCGTCGACCTGTTCGCGGCGAACCCCGGCGCGGGGGTGCTCCAGCTCGACGGCAAGATGCTCGATGCGCCGCACCTGAAGGCGGCGCAGCGGCTATTGGCGCGCGCCGCGCCATGACTCGCGGGCGGCGGCGGTCGCCCACCACCAGCCCAACGCCCAGAGCGTTCCGAAACACCATCCGGCGGCCACGTCGGACGGCCAGTGCACGCCCAGATAGACGCGGCTGACCCCGATCATCCCGACCAGCAGCACCGCCAGGATCACGATCATGTGGCGCACCCGCCGCTCTTGCGTCACCTGCGTCGCGAGCGCGGCCAGCGTCAGATAGACCATAGCGCTGCCCGCCGCATGGCCGCTGGGAAAGCTGGCATTGGACACGTCGACCCAGTGCGGCACCAGATCAGGCCGCGCCCGCGCGACGATCGTCTTGACCAGGGTCACCGCCATGCCCCCGCTGATCCCCGCCGCCGCCGTGGCGATCGCGGTCAGCCACAGCCGACGCGCGGCCAGCAGCGATACGGCCCCCGCCATGATGAGGATCAGCACCGGCACGCTGCCCAGCGCGGTGACATCGACCGCCGCCCGCATCAGTGCGCGCGACTGGCCGTGCGCGCGCAGCCCGGTCAGAATCGCCCGGTCCCAGGCAAAGGGCCAGTGATCGATCAGCAGGCCCAGAATCAGCAGAAGCGCCAGCGCCATTGCGCCCGCGGCGGCACCGCGCAACGCCAGCGGCATGGTCGAGGGTCGAACACCGGGTTCGCTCAACACGGACGCGGGGCGCATATCGGGGACGGGGTTCGGGTCTGTCATAGGAGGGGGCTGATCGTGCCATCTCCCTCGGAAGGCAAGGGGAAATGCCCGATTTCCGGGCTTGGCGAGGCCAGGGCGCGCATTTGCCCCTCCCCTTTTTCCTGAACGGAGAATTTATCAATCAGGCTGATTTGAAAAATGGGTTTGCTTCTCGGCGAATTTTGTCGCAGAAATGTCTCATACCGGCAGGCAGACCGGTCGGAGAGGACCGATGACCATGAACGATAACGCCATTTCGCCCGTTGACCGTTTGCTGATCCTGGCCTTCGGTGCGATGGCCAGCTGGGTCGCCGTTGGCGGCGTCGCGCTGGGCGCTTCGCGACTGGTTCATCATCTTTTCTGATTTTTCCGGGGCTTGCGGATCGACAAGCCCGGCTCCCAAGACGCACTGATTGCCATCCCCCGCGCAGCCCCCTCTGCGCGGGCTTTTGTTTGCGCGGTCCGCGCCAATCCCGAAGCGCAACGTCGCCGCCGCGAATCACCCCTTGGGCGATTCGTTTTCGACGGTGGATGAGTCCGATTCCGGGCGGATGCGACGCAGCTGTCGCACCGCGCCGATCGCGCGCCAGCGCAGCAGATCGTCCAGCCCCGCATAGCCCAGCCCCAGATGCGGCGGCCGCGCGCTCAGCACATCGCCCAGCGTCACGCGGCCCGAGCGCAGCGCGGCGCGCGCCAGTTGCCGCCATCGCCGCGCGGTTTCCCAGCGGATCAGCGTAAGGGATTCGTCACGCGGCGCGACCTCGGCGACGAAGGCGGCCTGCAATCCGGCGATCGCCCGTCCCAGCCGCCGGAACGTCGCCCCGTCCGCGACCGGCAGGCCGCCCATATTGTGCCGGACCAGCAGCCGCGCCACCGCCTCGGCCTCCGCGCCCAGATGCGGCCGATGCGCCTCGGCCAGCACCCGCGTCGCGCTGTCCCGCATCGTGTCCGTGAAACGCTTGGAGACGCCCCCGGCATGCTGGCGATAGATCAGCAGCGGTTCGTCGAGCCGCGCGATCCGGCCGAATCGGCGGATGCGATGATACAGGTCGAAATCCTCGGCATAGAGGATGTCGGGCCGCGTGAACGGATCGAGCCGCCGCGCGACCTCGGCACGGACCATCACCGTCGACCAGACCAGCGGATTCTCGATCCAGCTCAGCCAGGCTATCAGATCGGGGGTGGTGTGCGGCGCATAGTTCATGGGCAGGATCCGCCCCTCGACCCATTGCTCCGCCTGTGCGCCCACCAGCACGACATCGGGATTCGCCTCCAGATAGGCGACCTGCCGCGCCAGCCTTTCGGGACGGCAGAGATCGTCCTGGTCCAGCCCCGCCAGATAGCGCCCCCGCGCCTCGGCGAAGCCGCGATTGCGCGTCCGCACCGGGCCGCCATTCACCGCATTCTCGATCAGGCGGACACGCGGATCGCGCCAGTGGCGCACCAGCGCGCGGGTGTCGTCGGACGAGCAATCGTCGACGACCAGCGCCTCCCACCGGGTCAGCGTCTGGTTTTCCAGGCTGGCCAGCGTCTCGCCGATCAGCGCCGCGCCGTTATAGGCGGGAATGACGACGCTGACGATCGGATCGCTCATGCCGCCGCCGAACCCGATTGCGCATCGCCCTGCCCCAGCACCTGATCGACGATCATCCGGCCGACATCGTTCTGCCACAGCCACAGCCCGTTGGCCTGCCCCCGGAAGCTCTTCTCTCCCCCCAGCGGCCCCCAGGGCACGAACCCGGCGGACAGACCGATGCCATAGGCGCCCGGCACCGGGCGATCCTGCGCATCGAGGATATGGCAATGGCGGTCGACCATTGGCCGCCCCTCCTCATGCGCCAATGCGATGGCCACCCCGTCGGCGTCGAACACCGGCAGCGCGCGCGGGCGATAGCCGAGCGCCCCGATCACCAGATCGGCCGCGCCGATGATGGCGCGCGCGCGCGGGTCCGCATCGCCCGCGATCCGGTGGAGCGCCAGCCGCGGATCGGGCGTGCGCCCGCCAAGCGCCAGCATCCGCAGGACCAGCTCGCGTGACTCCAGCCGCAACCCGGCAAGGCGCAACACGAAGCCGCTGACCGGGCAGATGTCGTCCGGGGTGAAATCGATGAATCCCTCGGCATGGGCGGCCTCGACCGTCGGGAAGAAGGGCTTGGGCGGCGTCCGGGCGAGCAGGGTGACCGCCTCCGCTCCGAAGGGCAGATCATGGCATTTGAGCAGTTGCACGGCGCAGGCGATCGCGCTGGTCGATGCACCGATGATCGCGACGCGCGGCGCGCGGACACCCGCCAGCCGCTCCCGGACCCGATCGATCCCGCCATGCCGCAGCAGCGCGTCGGATCGCATCAGCCGCTCCCCCGCCATGTCGCCCAGCCGCGCGCCCGCCACCACCGTGTCGGCGATCTGTTCGTCGGTCTGGTATCCCCCAGTAGCTATGACGATATGCCGCGAGGTCAGGGTGCGGACGCCATCGGGCCCCTTCAGGGTGGTGCGCCACCCGCCATCCGCCATGCGGTCCGCGCGCACCGCCTCGGTCGCGGTCAGGACCGCCCCACCATGATCCGCGACGATCCCGCGCAGCCGCTGCGCCGTCGCCTCCAGCAGCGGCGCGGTATCGCGGAGCGGCGCGCCCAGCGCCCCGCAATAGCCCGCCATCACCTGCCCCGCCGGATGCGCCTCCAGCGTGGCCAGTTCGGGATGCGGATTGCCCTTCACCGCCGACAGGAAGGTCTCGGCGGTGGTGTCCGACCGGATCGCATAGCCGCCCAGCTCGCCCGCGCCGATCCGGTCCGATCGTTCGACCAGGACCAGCCCCTGGCGGGCCAGCGGCACCAGCTGTCCCGTCTTGCTCGCCGCGGTCAGGATTGCGGTCCCCGCCGGACCGCCCCCCACCACCAGGCAACCACAGGGCCGGTCGCGGTCCGGCGCGGGTGCGGTCGCGCCCTCTGCGGCGATGTGCGCGACCACCGCCTTCAGCCGCTCCGCGACGATCCCGGCATCGCCAGGCTTCATCCCGTCCGTGATCGGCAGGCTCAGCATCCGCGCCGACAGCGCATCCGCCACCGGGGTCGGCTGGATCAGCGCGGTGTCGCGGAACAGCGGCTGCTCGCCGAGATGCGGGCTGAAATAATGCCCCGCCCCGACGCCGTCCGCCGCCAGGGCGGCGATCACCGCGTCGCGCCGCGCCGCAATGACGGGCGGCAACAGCACCGGCATGAACTGCGTCGCCTGCCGCCGCCCCCGCTCCGCCTGAAAGCCATAGCCGGGCAGGCTGTCGCGATATTCGCGGTCCAGATCCGCGCGCGCAGCGCAGACGGCGTCGATCTCCGCCAGTTTCACGCGCGCCATCAGGGCCAGTATCTCGGGCATCTTGGCGTTGATGCCGGGCAGCGTCGCGACCCGCCCGCGCTCGAAACCGAAATTCACCATCGCGCGCAACTGGTCGATGCGGTCGCCATCGCCGCTATAGACCAGCCCGCCCTCCCCGACCGAAAAGGTCTTGGTCGCGTGCATCGAATAGACCAGCGTGAAGGGCGCACCCGTGCCGAACCCCTGCCCCCGTTCGTCCAGCGTGCCCAGCGAGGCCGCCGCATCGACGACCACCCCCACGCCATGGCGCCTGGCCAGCCAGGCATAGCGGTCCAGGTCGATATCCGTGCCGAACGTGGCATAGGGCACGATCGCCCCGATCCGGTCGCCATGGCGCGCGAGCATTCGCTCCTCCTCGCCCGGGTCGGCCGTCCAGCTCTGGGGATCGACATCGACGATCAACGGCGTCAGCCCCGCCCAGATCGCCGCCTGCGCGGTCGCGGCAAAGGTCATCGCAGGCATCATCGCCAGCATGCCGGGCTTCGGCGCCATGCCCGCCGCCTGCCGGATGGCGATCATCAGCCCCAGCGTCGCATTGCCCACCGCCAGCGCCGCCCCCCGGCCGTCGAAGAGCCGGTCCACCATCTCCGCCTCGAGCGCGCGGACTTCGGGGCCGTTGTTGCTGAACTGCCCGGACGCCTCGATCCGCTTGAGCCCGTCCAGATGTTCGGACAGCCGGGGCGGTCGGGGGGCGATCAGCGGAAAATCCATGCGGCGCTCGTCCTGTTCGGCGCGCCAGCATCCTACGTCATTGGCGCCGCTACGGATTACCATGGGGCAGCCCCTGCCGCCATGACCCCATCGTGCCACGCGTATCAGGCGGGGACGCGGCGGGCCAGGATGCCGCCGCTAATCCGGAAAGGTCCGCAATGTCTTGAAACACCCCGTGGTGGGTCCGCCGCCTACCACGACAGCCCAAAAAATGGGCCGTTTTCCGTGGATTTTTGGGCTCCCGCAGCTTTGAATGCCCCCGCCCGTGCCCCCATAAAATTATCTGGGTTTAGATTGCATCGAGAGGCCGCTTAATGCGCGGTGACCGCCGCCGTTCCAATTCGCCGCCCATTTGTCAGCGCGACGAGCCCCGCCCGGCCAATGGGGGCGGGCAGAGGTGTGGCTCGAATTCGGCGGGTATAGCATACTGGTTGCAGCCGCGTTGTTCGTGAGCTTTCAGAACGCGACCTCCCTACTAAAAAGCTTTTCATGATCATAGTTTAACCGATATCATCGACCAAATCTGGTTGACGCTTTCTGGCGCGTGCGCAAGTATTTCCATGCCGATTCTCTATGGGAGCATGATGATGAAGCGCTTTGTTTCGCGCGTTTGCTGCGCCTTGCCAGTCATTGCCTTTTTCTCTTTCGCAGGACAGACGTCTGCTCAAGATATTGATGCTTACCAGACATGCGTCACCGGATGCCTTCAGGGCGCGCAACAGGCGACAGGATACGCACCTGGGCAATTCACCTCTCGGTGCCAAAGAGCCTGCGAAGGCAAGCATCTTGGATCAAGCGAAGGTGACCCTTCAGGGTATTCAAACTACTGGTATGAGTGGTGGTGGGCGAATTGCGCCGCCGGTCAATGCAAGAACGATCTCATCAAACCGGAATAACCTGAACGGGTTGCACGGGCCGGAAGCCGACCCGCGCTCCTAATTATCGGCCGAACACCAGATTCGCCCTACCGGCGTCTCGCTGCGCGAGGGCGGCCAGAGCGTTGTTGGCGATAGGAGCGGCTAGCTTGGTGGCGCACGCTTCAGCCCCTCAAGCCGCATTCGTGCCCCGCACGGCGTTCGCGATCGGCGTCACGCTGATCGTTCATTGTCTCGCGCAGGAATTCGGCGAAGCGCGCGCGCTCCTCATTCTCGGGAAAAGGCTCTGTGTTACGGAAACCCCGCAGCGGTTCGTTGCGGGCCTCGTTCAGTGCCGATGTGAAGGCGATCGTAAGCGCAATGCCGAGCGCCCGACACATGCCGCAAAAATGCGTATGCAGCATGTTGGAACGGGCGGTAGCGTCCCCCGTGCCGGGCTCGACAGGCCGCCGCAGCTCACGCCAGAAATTATAGAACGAGGAGCGGCTTTTCCCCGCTATCGCATAGAGCGTTGCCAGGATGACGCGGTCCGATAAAGACGTGCTGACCGGGCCGCACGCCCCACGAGCGCGCTCCGCGGCTTCGTCCAGCGCGACCAGCCCCATGAAGACGATCCGCGCCCACTGCGCCTGGTTCACGCGACGGGCAGCGGCAACTGCTCGCCTGTGGAGGCGAAACACGCCCGCGCCGCCCGCGCGCCATCCACCGCCTGTCTGTACTGGACGATCGCATACTTTTCCGCCTCGGCAAAGGAGAGCTCGCTCCATTCCTCGCTCGGATAGCATGCGTCATAGATGGCGCGCGCAGCTTAGGGTCGTGCTGCATGATGGCGATGGTCCAGCGATTCGTGACGGGCAACAAACTGAAACATAATAAGAACCCGTCAAGTCAGGTGCGTTAACTCCCGCGCCGCCGCACCCCGATCTGCCGGACAACGATCGTTGCAGACCCGGCTGTGAAGGCCGTCGCGCGGACCGCTGCGATCAGATAGGGGAAAGTCCCGGTCGGGCTAGGCAAGACGACCGGCCGCGTTCGCAGCGTGATCAGCGCGGTGTCGTTCACACCCTGGTCGGAGGACGAGTTGGGCCCAGTCAGGTCCATAGCCCCGAATGCGGTCCCGCCCGCGCCTGCGGTCGAACCGGTGAGCTCGAGGCTGATCGTCGACAGCGCGCTGGACGCGCCCGTGATCTCGACCAGTGCGAACCCCTCGACCTCGTCACCGGGCTGGAGGTTGGCGTTGTACGCTCCCCCGCTGTTCCCGCTGAGCGTCTGCGTCATCGAGAAGCTGCCAGCCGCGTTGTAGGTGATCGCCGCTTGCACGCCGTTGCCCACCCCGTCCGCGTTCGTGACGCTCGACAGCGAGGCGGAGCCGACGTTCGTCCCCATCGCGGCCGTCCAGCCGGAGGGGACATCACCCGTGATCCCATTGCCAGCGGTCCCGCCGGTCGTCGTCGCGAAAATGGGATTGGTGAGCAACTGGCGGCGACCATTTGCCGGAACCTCCATTGCGCTGCGGATAAGCACCGATCGCGGCGCGGTCAGGCGATCAACGAGCGGTGCCTCGCTCTTCGCATGCCAGTACGCGCCCCGACCGCTATAATGGATGCCGTCGTAAGAATAGCCTGGCTTGAAGGTGGGCGTCGCGGCTCCCGGCTGCATGACGGCCGGGAAAGCGTCATGGACATAGATGCCAGGCGTCACTTCGCCATATTCAGCGATCATCTGGCGAAGGCTGTTGAGCGCCGCCAGCTTCTCGGTCGTCGTGATCGTCGATCCGCCGATCTCGTTTTCGATGATGACGGCCATCCCCGCCGCGCGCGCGGTTTCCGCCATCTGGCGAAGATCGCGCATGGTCACCGCCGCGACCGTGTTGATCGTCACCGTCTCTCCGGTGACCGCATGCGTGTACGTATAGGCGGGCGATCCGCTGGCCACGGCGCCGATGTTGTTGATGCCGCCCCAAATCTGCAGGATGCCAGCGTTCGTCGCGATCGCGGCGGGCAGCCGGGCGAACATCTGGTCCGTTCGATCGCCGCTGACGCCGAAGGTCTGGCCGATGGTCAACCGCTGGGAGACGCAATCGATGTCGACTGTGCGCACTCCGCGCTTGCTGCGCATCGTCGTGCGATCCAACTGCCATTCGGCTTGCAGGTCGAGCAACTTCAACTCGATGTCGCGGCGCGCCGTCTTCATCAACTGGGTGCAGACCATCACCGTGATCGTCGAGACGCCCGGCTCGGTGATCGCCAGCATAGGCCCGCGGGCGATCTCAACGTCGCCCGTGCGCCATTGCCCGATCGTCGATCCAGCCCCGGCCGCCTTCTTGCGGAAGCGGTCGGCCCAGTCGGGAACGGTGATGTACGGCGGCGGCGTCATGCCGCGCCGCCAGGAAAGTTCTAGCCGCTCAAGCTTCGCTTGCGTCGGAGAAATCGGCTTCGGGGTCGCCGAGTTCGACGAGCTGCTGGTGGACATGCTCGGTCAGCGCCTCCAGCACCGGCTCGACGGACACGCCCAGCTTGGCCGCGATCAGCGGCGCAGTGCGCGCGGGCCAGTTCTGCCAGGCATCGCGAAACGCACGCGCCTGCGCGAACAACACCTGCCCGGCCACCTCCAGGTCAACCACGTCGCCCGCTTCCTTGCGGGCAGCAAGCAGGTTCTTGGCGGCGAGCCCATTCTCCTTGATCTGCTCCGCCTGGGCGGTGCTGACGAAGCGGCCATTGAGCACGGCATCGACGAAGTCATCATCGCCCAGATCGATAGCCTCGACCGGTTGCGCACCGGCCTTGCCGCGCTGACGCTTGGGTGTTTCCACCTTGGCAGCCGGAGTGGAAACACCAGTGGAAACAGTTGCGGTGTTTCCACCTTGGGTTTCCACAGGTGTTTCCACCCGATTGCGCCGCCGCCAGCCCGTCCCGGCGAGCCCAGGATCAATCAGGCCATCGGCTGTAACTGGCAGATTTCCGCGCTTTATAGCCTTGCTGACCAGCGTGTGTGAGCAGCCGTCCAATTTCGCAAACGCGCGGACCGATACCGGCTCAGCCATAGTGGAAACACCTTTCGGCATTCATAGCTGGGGGCGCATCGCGCTGAAGCCCCCCGTATCGAACCCGTCGGGGAAGGACCCAAAGGGCAGGATGGGCAGAACGCCGTGTCAAAGGATTTCCAGCCTTCCCAAAACCTTGCGACGATAAGATTGCCTGTCACACTCGCCATGCTGGCATTCCCAGCGAATCGGGAGAGTACAATGGCTATCAATAAGCGTGTCGTTCTCGCAGCCGTCACGGGCGCCATGTTACTTGGTGCAACAAGCACTCCGGTATCTGCCCAGCGTTACTGCCAGCGTGAATTGGCGGACGATGATGCACGCGATGAAGGCTGCACCGCACCGGTCGGCGGCCCCATCGGCAAGATCGATCCCACGCGTTCGAGCAGCAGTTCTACGACCGATGAGAAGAGCGACGAGCAGAAGCCCCAAGAACTGCTCGGCGATACCCCGGAAGGCTAAGCCAACCCGGTGGCTGGGCAATGCGCCTGCTCAGCCACAAGCCAGCCGAACATACTCCGTCGAGAAAAATACGACAAAGACCTTGCCCCATCTCCTATGAGGCGTAGCATCCACATGCCGCCCGCCGATTCGCCAAGTCCTTGAAAGAAAAGGCTGACGGCATTTGGGAGATAAGCAATGATGAAGATCAGCAAGGTCACCGTCGCATGTGCTGCCGTGGTGGCTGGCCTCGGTGTCAACACCACCGCCGTCGCTCAGACGAGCAACCAGTGCAGCGAATACTCCATTCGCATCTGCGCCACCGGGGCGATCGAGTATTACGGTTACACCTCGCTGAAGGAATGCCGTCTCACCGAGTATGCGAAGTGCATGAACGGCGAGCCGCCCTATGTGGAAACCGCATTCAATCCCAGCGCGCCAGTAGGCTCCACCAAGCACGAAGCTCAGACGAAGCGAGCCCTGCTCCTGTCACGATCCTAAGGACGAGGGCTCGTCATTGCGGCGAGCCCAAAACAAAAGAGCCGCAACCCTCTCGGGCGCGGCTCTTTCAACTACCGTCTGCATCTCACATAGCTGCGCAGCGGTCAAGAACAGAAAGTGATTCTACAGCCCCCGCCACATCGCAATGAGGCTGGCCGTGAACGCGACCGTTGTCTTGGCCGCATCGACCGCTGACCGGGCATTCGTTGCGATCCTGGCGCCCGCGACACCCGCCTCTTCATCGAAACGGCAGACGTTCTCGTAGACGTCCCAGTACGGTCGAGGCATGCGATCCTTGTATCGCTGCAGTTCGTCCAACGCCTCCTGCTGCGACATGCCGTCGACATGCTCGTCGACCACGTCACGAGCGAGATCTAGCGCACGGAGGTGTCCGTCTGCCCTGACCCACAGTCGCTGCGTGTGACGAATAGCGCGCTGCTGGGGTTCGCCGAACAGACCCGCTTTGTCCCCGCTGATCCAGCGATCGATAGCTGTGCCGCCCCGGTTCACCAGCACAGTGTAGGTCTTCTGGCGCTCACCCAGTTCGCCGCTGAGATCGACGATCTTCGCCAGTCCGAGATTGCCGACCTGCGCATCCGGCACGCCGCATGCCTTGGCCAAGTCTCTGACCTGATCCCGTTCGGTTCGGACTGCCCGGCGGACCTTCGTACTCACCGGCTTCTTTCTTGCCTGGCCCATGAAATCCGCCCCCGTCACATGACCACCCGGTTTCGTCATGCCGCACGATGCAGGCCTTGTACGGCCGCCGCCCGGGAGGAAGCGACGACCGTGCCCCGCTTATGCAGCGGCGGCGTGGCGCTGGCATAGTTGCCATTCCGTTCCGCACTTTAGTAGGGAAGGCACCTGATAGGGTGCTTGTATCAAGTCAGATCGGGCATGGGCGTGATGCCGATTTGCGTGATTGTTCCTCGATCAAGTTGGCCGGACCCCGAGCGCGAGACGCGCGAATGCCGCACCCGGCGGGGCAGTAAACTCGCCTCCAGTCTTCTGCATCTGCATCGGTGGGACAGCGCCCTTCCGATGACATTCCTCAAAAACTTGACCTGATCCGCACGGACATTCTGATCCACTTGGGGTCAAATGATAGCTGGTAAGCTGTGCAGCTTCGGGCGCGCCGACGTCTGAGAAGCTAGGCACCCGGAAGACGGCGTAAGCGCCAGTGACCCGGTGAGAGCGGCGGTAGCTTGGACGCAGGGATTTAATCATCTCATGTGCGATTTGCCGAATGGCATGCCGATCGACAAATTCTGTCGTTGAGCGACCGTTGGTATACTGGAACGCTTCTTGGCGCATCTCTTGGAAGGCGGCATCGATGCCTGGATCGACGTGAACGCCACCATCTTGATCAGCAACATAGCCAACCATGTTGCTACGCGAAAATTTGTTGCCGTTAGGCTGAACGACAACTGGAGTGGTCCACCATTCATCGAATGCCCAGAAAGCCATTGGCGCCCCGTCTAGGACTGCACGCCAGGCTGCGGCCTTCTCCCGCAAATTTGGACGAATAAGCAGTTCTACCAGGTGGCATTCTGAGAGCTTATTACCGTCGGGTATGGTCGGGCTGCAGGATAGAAACCGCCGCGTCTTCAGGCCTAACTGGCCTAATAAAGAGTGTGACATCCGCGTATCACGGCAGAGATTCCGAATGATGGCCGACATTTGCCGATATTCGCGGGTATCTCCCCGATCAAACCGATTGCAAGCCGACACCAAGGCATCCAATGCATCGTTCAGCATTTCTTGAAGTTCGGGCCCTGTCCTCGCGACGGTGGGTCGTTGTTGCCTAGCCATAAGCTAAGATGACAGACGGCATACGGTCCTGTCTATGGCAAGCCGACGAATATCAATCGGTAGCTGACGTCTCTCCGAAATTTGAGGCTTACGCCTGCGCGCTTAAAGACGGCTTTCGACGGAGGGCGACAACTACCGTCTTTCCTACCTACGCCGCATTCGGCGCTACCACTTGCCAGCCGCTCCGCTGCAACAGCGCCACAGCCGCCTCAACGTCCCCTGGCACCGACAGACCGTCGCCATGCCTGATCAACCGCCCGGCCATCACGAGGCGCCCCACGGCCCGACTGACCGCCGTCTTCGACCCGGCATTCACCTCCAGCATGATCTCGCGAAGGCTCGGCCCCCGGTCATAGGTCAGCCGGAAGGCACGGACGAAGCTGACGATCTTCACGTCAATGCGAACCGCCCGTGGGATTTCAGCCATTGGCGACGCTCGCGATCAGCGTCTTCAGGCGCTCGCGCTCGTTGATTGTCGCCGCCGACCGCCAGCGCTGACCAACGCTTCTCGCGTCGCCCCCTCCCCGTGAGCCTTGCACCACTTCGCCACCAGCCCCCTCGCCGCCCTGGCGGACTGCCCGGACTGGGTCAGGAGCTTCACCCCCTCGTCGAAAACGACTTTCCGCAAATCGACTGGCGGCGCGGCAGCGCCCTTTCCGATAGGAAAGGTATCTCCATCCTCCATCTGGCGAGGTTTTTCCCCACCAGTGGGTAACTGGTTCCCCACCGGTTCCGAACCGCTTCCCCCCGAGTTCCGAACCTGTTCCGAACCGTCGCGCTTTGAACGCTCCTCAGTTCCGACCCAGTTCCGAACCGCTTCCGTCTGCGGGTACACCGAGTTCGGCTTCTTAGGCCGTTGGAATTGACAGAAATTCCGGACCGCGCCGTAGGTGCGACCGGCCACTTCGTAGCGCATGATGCATCCGGCCTTCGCCAGCTCATCCAGCAGGTCGCCTGCATCGACACCGTCGGCGGGCAGGATACGCATCTTCAGTTTGAGCGGCGACCACTCGAACGAACCCATGTCGTCGCACTCGCCCCACAGCCCCATGAACAAGAGCCGCGCGAAGGGTGTCAGCGATACGAAGGTCCGCTCCACCGGGCCAGCGTTGAGCGCTGCGGCCGACAGCACCTGGAACAGGCGAGCCCAGCCCTCGTCATTGGCAAAGTGCGGCGCGAGCATCACCGCGTCCACCGCCGCGCCCGATGCCGTCCGCTCCAGCATCCGGGCATAGACCTGCCCGTAGAGTGGCACGGAGAAATCATTCGGCCGACACCGATCGGCGCACAGGTCGATCAGCGCATTGTTCGCGATCAGGTCGCCCAGCAGCCCCAGCTCGGCCTCAGGATTGCTCAGCGGGTTGCCCTGCTCGGATGCCGCGAACTGGGGATCGAACATCCCGCTCATGCCCGGATCCCCCGCAACTGGTCGTTCCAGTCCTTGAAGCCCTCGGCAGGCCACATGGTGCGCGTCGCATAGCCACGCTCGGCCAGCTCTTCCTCGGCCTTCGCCACGGCGGCACGGCCCGCGTCGTCATTCTGCCCGGCGATGATGATCGTCACGATGCGCGGCGGATAGTCGACATGCGGCATCAGCGCGGTGCCCAGCGTCACCCACACCTCCCTGTCCATCTACTGCGCCAGGCTCAGGCCGTCCTCGAGCCCCTCGGTCACGATCAGCGTATCCGATACACTGTCGATGTCGGAGTTCAGCCGCAGTGCCCCGCCCTTCACCCGCCCCAGGCTGCGCTTCGGCTTGGCCATGCCCGCCTTGCGCCGCCCGCCATCGGCCAGGAAGATACGCTGCAGCCCGACCAGCTGATCGCTGCCATCGACCACCGCGCCCACCAGCGCCGGCAGATTCGGCCCGCATTCGCCCGTATCGTCGTCATACCAGGCCGGGGTCATCGCAAAGCGGATGCTGTGCGGAATCGGCATGACGATGCCCCGCCCGCGCAAGTAAACCTCGGCAGGCGTACCCGCAGCAGGCATGGCCTTGTCCCAAACGCCCTGCGCTCGCTCGATCGCCCGGCGCCGGGTCGCTTCATCCTCAGCCGCCGCGATCGCCCGCTGCGCCGGGTCGACGCCCGGCAGGTTCGCCGCGCCCAACCAGCGCAGCGCCTCCAGGAAGCCCAGCCGCTCGGTGTTCATCACATAGCTGACGAGATCGCCCGACGCCCCGCAGCCGAAGCAATGATAGGTGCCCTTGGCGTCGTTCAGCTGCATCGACGGCGTGCGCTCATTGTGGAACGCGCACAGCGCCCGCATCTCGTTCCGCCCGGCGCGCGTCACCTTGGGCGCCCGCCTGTCCAATGCGATCCGCGATCCCGGCGCGGCGGCGGACACCGGCACTTGCCAAGTTCGCGCGCCCAGCGTTGCCCAAGCGGCAGGCCCTTTCCCCGTCTCGCTATTCCCCGTGACGCATGAGAGCCGCCACTGTGGCGAATGGAAGGCCCAGATCGCTGGCGGCCCCGACGGCGGCGAGCAGGCGGATAACGTTGTCACCCCGATCCGGCGGGTCGCATGAGCGGCCCCGTTGATCGCAGTCGCGATAACCTGCTGCGCCTCGCTGACGTGAAAGCGCGGACGAAGCTCTCCCGAACCACCATCTATCGCCGCATTGCTGAGGGCACCTTTCCGCCAGCGGTCCGGATCAGCACCAGAATGGTCGCTTGGTACGAGAGCGACATCGACGCGTGGGTGGCCGACCCGATGGGATGGAGGCGCCCTGAATGAAGAAGGGGGAAGCGGTGGAGCGCTTGGTCCGCATGTCCGAGGTGCTCGAACGCACCCGGCTGTCGCGGGCCACGATCTACCGGAAGATGGCGCGCGGTGAGTTTCCACGATCCGTGCAGATCGGGGTAAACTCCGTCGCCTGGCATTCCAGCGATTTCGAGGCGTGGTTGCGCGAGCCTATGTCGTGGGAGGCGATGGCATAGCTCCGACCCATTTTATATCTTGAGGGCTTCGCCAACGTATTGATCCCTTGCTGCTCAATCGCTCTGCAAAGCGACATGCCTTGCCAGGACAAAATTCCGCCCGGCAAGGCCTTACTTTTAGTCAACTAGCGCCAACGAAGGCCTACCTTTTGCTGGTGACACACCTTCAGCTTCTGTCCCATTTGTAAGGCCGAATAGGAGATTCTCCAATTCGGCGTGTGGTATGTTTAGCTCGGCAGCAATATGGTTACGAGTTTTCCTTTGCTGCCACATATCATTCAGAACCATACGCCATAGCGATGACGTTTCCCGCGGCATGCTATCAGGCTCGACGTTACCAAATGTCGACCGGATTTCGATGTTGAACGTTCTATATTGCCAATCGCTAATCAATCCCAACTTATGCAGGCGATACGTAAGCGCTGCGACAGAAACCCCCCATCTACCTTTTCGGACAACGATTTGCCTTAACGCATGAATCCTTGGCATTTCAGCAAGTACGTCAGCTCGAGGCATAAGAAACGAACTGGCAAAGGAATTTGCTTCAGCCTCAGCTTGGCGACCTTGATTTGATCCACCATGCTTATGCAAGATCAAGTGACCCAATTCATGCGCCGCATCAAAGCGGCTTCGCTCAGTACTCTTAAATGTATTCAAAAATATAAATGGCTGTTCGTTTCGCCAGCACGAAAAGGCATCAACATTCTTGGTATTCTCAGCCAATGAGAAAACTCTGATACCTTTTGCCTCCAGCAGTTTTATCAAATTTCCGATAGGCTTCTCACCAAGCGCCCAAGCTTGCCTTAAAGCACGGGCAGCGCCCGCAGGATCTCTCTCCTGACTACAATCAATGAGCTTCGGCAACGGCAGCTCGTATCTCGCATCGAGCCAGTCAGAAACCATGTAGGCGAGCGAACCTGCTGCGATTGCCGCATTTGCCTCACGTTTGGTCATAGATGAAAGGCTACGGAAGCTCACCGACTCAGCTGGAAGCGTGTCGACTTCTCCATCATAAAAAAACGTCGTTGGATAATCTAAAGCCGCCGCAATTCGGGCGACCGTGGTTGGCTCCGGAACTTGGTTGCCATTAAAAATACGCGAAAGGCTGACCACAGTTATGTCAGCCATCTCAGCCAACACGCGCGCTGTAAAACGGCGTCTGGCGAGCGCCAATTCGAGCCGTGAGGGATTAAAGACCATACTACCTACGCACGATAGAGAACTCATAGGCACCGTCATCATCATCGCGCCGGGCAGAGGGCTGGTGACGGTTGTCCCACTCACCCGCTTTAACGATGAAAATCCGCTCAAGGAATCCCTTGAAATTACGGTTCACAATCGCTGCGGGCAAAGACAACTCCGCACGGATGTCGTCATCTTCCGCCGAAACGCACAAATACCAGATAGTTGAATTGAGATTCTCGATATCTGATGGCGCCACCTCAGGAAGCTCTTCCGCAGTAAAAAGGCAGCCCTGCGCCGAATTAACTAAGTCAGAAGATACCTTGCCCTTGGCATTGATAGCCTGGGGCGCTCGGATAGACACACACGCTGAGTCGACACTCTGATAGACGATCTTCGTCTTAGATTTTGGATCATAAACCGATTCGACACCGTTGTCGCAGTTCGGCTCCCAATCCCGACGCATAAATAGGAAGCGCGTATGCCTTACCCCTGCAAGGTAGGCTTGTTGGCCAGCAGCGGCACGTGCATCCACACTCACGACAGAAAAGCGTGCTGCAACGATCTGCTCGATTACATCGATCATCTCGTTACGGGTAACGCCGAAATCGGCTAACCTATCCTCCACCGCGTACGGCTGATCGTATATGCGGACCGCGTGCATAGAGCCCCCGTTAATTTTTCAGGCCTCGATTGTGAGGCATAAAATTAACGTGGTCAACTGCTTTTGGATTCGTGGGCGGTTCTAGCGAGAGCGCCATCAAGGCCAACCGATCGACCTGATCACTGCGGGAACCCATCACTCGTTAGCCCCGCCCACTCCCGCGCCAATTCCCACCGCAGCGGCATATACTCCGCTCGGTTGTAGGCGAACTCCGCCGCTGAGATCCCACGCGGCCGATGCGATAGCATGGCATCAATGATCGGCTGCAACTCGCGCCGCCTGCCCGCCGCCGCCGCGCGCTCGTTCATGATCGTCGAGAAGCTGGTGCGCCAGCCGTGGGGCACGTGCCGCCCCTGATACCCGCACCGATTGTACGCATAGCCGATCGTGTTCGTGCTCATCGGCTGGTGGGTCGAGCGCGTGCTGTGGAAGAGATAGGGAAAACGGCCCGTCAGACGGTGCACAGCGCGCAGGACCTCCACGGCCTGGGGTGGCAGCGGCGAGATATGCTCGAAGGCCTCCTCGCGCTTGTCAGCCTGCTCCAGCTTCATCCGCTCGGCACTGACCCGCCAGATCGGCTCGGCCGCGTCGCTGGCGCCGGTCGGATCGCTCCAGTCGATGCCCTCGAATTCGTGCCAGCGCGCCGTCGGCACGATGCCTGGCCGGACGAAGGTGAGCGACAGCAGGCGTGAGGCCAGCTTGGTCAGTGGTGTCGCGGTCGACGCTTCCATCGCCGCGTGCAGCTTGCGGATCTCGTCGACACAGTTGGGGCCGGGCTGGCTGCCGCCGATCGGCGTGGGGAGCAAGCTCTTCACCAGCGCGGGCCCGGCCGGGTCGGCGGTGCACAGCCCCTCGGGGATGGCGAAGGCGAAGACGGCCGAGACGTGCTGGCGGATGCGCTTGGCGGTGTCGATCGCGCCGCGCCGCTCGATCCGGCGCAGCATGTCGAGCACCATGCCCGAGGAGATGTCAGGCAGCGGCAGGCGACCGATCGCGGGGTAGACGTCGCGCTCGAGCGCTTGGCGGACCTTGGTGGCCTGGACCACCGACCAGCGACCGAGCTGCGCTTCGTGCCAGCGCTTGGCCACGACCTCGAAGGTCGCGCCCGCCGCCGAGTGTGCCGCCATCTCGCGCTTGTGCTCTTCGACCTGCGGGTCCTTGTGGTCGCGCAATTCGGCCCTGGCCCGGTCCCGCAACTCGCGCGCCTTGGCCAGCCCGATCTCGGGGTAGCGGCCGAAGACGATGCATCGCTCCTTGCCGCTGAAGCGGTATTTCATGCGCCAGGATTTGGCGCCCCTGGTCGTCACGAACAGGTAGAGCCCGGCTGAATCGGCGAGCTTGTAATCCTTCTCGGCTCCTTGTGCTTTTCTGCACTGCGTATCGGTCAGCGGCACGATGCCCCCACTTTGAATTTCAGTGCCCCCAGTCGTGCCCCCACGGGGCATGACATACGGGGGCACGGGGTGAGACACCCCGCGACGCTTTCGCACCTGATCTTCTGTGGTTTAGCAAGGGCGTGAGACACGCTGCGACGCCCTGAAACAACCCCGTGGTGGGTCCGCCGGGACTCGAACCCGGGACCTCTCGATTAAAAGTCGCTTGCTCTACCAACTGAGCTACGGACCCTCCATCGGGGTGGAAGCGACCTAGGGGCGCGGACGCCTGCGGTCAACACCATGTCGCAAATGTCTCACCCGGCGGCCGTCGCGCGGATCGCGCCAGTCCGCGGCGATGGCGGCCAGCGGGTGCAGCACGAAGGCGCGTGCGGCATAGGCGATGTGCGGGACGACCAGTCCCGGCGACCGCCAGGCCCCGCCCGACCACAGGATGATGTCGAGGTCGATCACCCGCGCGCCCCAGCGCTGCCCGCGCCGCCGCCCGAAGGCGCGTTCGATCGCCTTCAGCCGCGCCAGCATCGCGGGCGGATCGAGCGGGCTGTCGACCAGCACGGCGGCATTGGCAAAGGCCCGGATCGACGGACCGACCGGCGCGGTGACGATGATCGGCGACACCGCGCGGACATCGCCCAGCTCGGCCAGCGCCGCGCGGATCTCGGCGCGCGGGGAGCCATGCCGCCCCGGACGGTTGGAACCCAGCGCGATGGCATAGCTTGTCGTCGTCATGCCCGACGACTACCCGAGCGCGATGTCCGATGCATCCTTTCCCGCCATCCCCGCGCCGCTCGTGCCCGTCCAGCCGCCCCATGACTGCCCGCTATGCCCCCGCCTGGTCGAAGTCCGCCACGCGGTCGCCGCCGAATATCCCGGCTGGTGGAACGGCCCCGTGCCGCCCTTCGGCGATGCCGATCCCTGGCTGGCGATCGTCGGCCTGGCCCCCGGCAAGCATGGCGCGCATCGCACCGGCCGCCCCTTTACCGGCGATGGCGCCGGGCCGCTGCTCTATGGCACACTCGCCCGGTTCGGGCTGGCCGAGGGCAATTTCGACGCGCGGGTCGATGACGGCCTGACACTGAACGGCGCGGTGATCCTGAACGCGGTCAAGTGCCTGCCGCCCGAGAACAAGCCGACGCCCGACGAAATCCGCACCTGCCGCACCTTCCTGGAGCAGGAACTCGCCGCGCTGCCCCGGCTGTCGGTCGTGATCGCACTGGGCGAGATCGCGCACCGATCGGTCATCAAGGCGCTGGGCGGACGCCTGCCCAAGGCGCGGTTCGCGCATCTGGCGGAACACCGCCTGCCCGGCGGCGGGCCGGTGGTGCTCGATAGCTATCACTGCTCGCGCTACAACCAGAATACCGGGCGACTGACCCCCGCCATGTTCGAGGCGGTGTTCGAACGGGCGCTGGCCTTGCGGGGATGATCCCACCCCTCCCCAAGCGCGCCTGGGGAGGAACAAGACGTCAGATATCCTGGACCAGCCGTCCGTACAGCTCGGGACGGCGGTCGCGGAAGAAGCCGAACGCCGCGCGGTGGCGCTTCACCCGGTCGATGTCGAGCGTGGCGACGATCACGCCCTCTTCCTCGCGGTCCAACTCCGCCAGGATGTCGCCGCGCTCGTCGCAGATGAAGCTGGTGCCGTAGAAGGTCTGGCCATGCTCGCTGCCGACCCGATTGGCCGCGACGATCGGCACGACGTTGGACACCGCATGGCCGACCATCGCGCGCCGCCACAGCCGGGCGGTGTCGAGGCTGTCGTCATGCGGCTCGCTGCCGATCGCGGTGGGGTAGAACAGGATTTCGGCGCCCATCAGCATCATCGCGCGCGCCGTCTCAGGGTACCATTGGTCCCAGCAGATGCCGACGCCCAGCTTGGTCGCGGGGCCGTCCCACACCTTGAACCCGGTATTGCCGGGGCGGAAATAGAATTTCTCCTCATAGCCCGGACCGTCCGGGATATGGCTCTTGCGATAGACGCCCGCGACCTGCCCGTCAGGATTGATCATCGCCAGCGAGTTATAGTGATGCGGGCCGTCCGCCTCGAAGAAGCTGGTCGGGATATGGACCTTCAGCTCGGAGGCCAGCGCCTGCATCGCGCGAACCGCCTTGTGCTCGGCGGTCGGCTTGGCGTTGGCGAACAGCCCCTCGTCCTCGACGCGGCAGAAATATTCGCCCTCGAACAATTCGGGCGGCAGGATCACCTGCGCCCCCTGGGCCGCCGCCTCGCGGACGAGGCGCGACACCTCGGCGATGTTGCGGTCGATATCGGCGGTGAAGGCCAGTTGCAGCGCGGCGACGGTGATCTGGGTCATGGCCACGCCCTTTAATGGCTCAGGACCGGCCCGTCACCCGCCGAGTGACCAGCCGGGCGCGCAATTCGTCGAGGAAGCGACCGGGCTCGTCGAGCCGCAAGGCGATCGCGTGGACCGGCGCGCCATGCCAGGGCGAACGGGGCGGCAGCGGCGTTTCGAGCCGGAGCATCAGGTTGGGCCAGGCGAGCAACGCCACGTCCCAGCTGCCCGGTGCCCGGACCGTTTCGCCATCGGGATTCGCCGTGACTTCGGCGATCGCTTCATAGGGGATTGTCCGGTCGATCAGAATCCCGGCGCGAATCCGTACCCCCGTCGGGGTCAGCAACACAGGTGCCAGCCGCAGCGACTTGATGAGGCCGACCAGATAGAGAAGCGACACGTCGCTGATCGCGAACAGGATCCACGCCAGCGTCCGGTTCCAATGCGCGATGAGCAGGTGCGTGACCCCGATCTCGATGCAGGATAGCAGCAGCAGCGCGATCATCATCGGCTGGAGATAGCGGTGATAGGCAAAGCCGATCGTCCCCGGCGGCACGTCGGGTGCGCCGTTCCAGCGAAACAGGGCCAGATGCAGCAGCCTCGCCTCGGCCATGGCGAAGCGCGCGAGTGGCGGGGGTAGAATTTCGCCAAGCAATGCGCCCCAGCGATCGGGATCACGCGCATCCCAATGTCGCACCCGCTCCGCCACGCGCCACAGGCCCCAGCCGCCATGAAGGCCGATCGCGACCACCGGCACCGCCAGCGCCCAGGGCATGTCGACCAGGGCGGCGCGGATCGGCACCGGCGACAGGGAAAGGACCGCCGAGCCCGCCATCGCCATGGCAGCAATGCCCGCGCGCCAGCCGGGACGGCGATGGCGGGCGATCAGGCCCAGCATCATCGCGTCGGAAGCGATCCACAGGAACAGCAATGCCGCTGCATGGGGATGGGCCAGTGCGATCGGCAGGCGGAGCAGGGCCGCCGCCGCCATGATGACGAGGGGAGGAACGATGGCCGACCAGACGGAACGATCGGGCGTGGCAGTCGAGCGGGCGATCATCATGGCGCATCCCCCTTCTATCATGAAAGGAGTAGCACCTTATGCGAGGGGCCGCATCCCCGATCCCTCTCCGCTGGAAGCGTTACACAGCAAAAAGGCCCGCGCTCCCCTCTGGAAGCGCGGGCCTTTTGTCGGCCGCGATTCGGATCAGCGCGCCGGGATCTGCTGCGAGATGCAGTGGAAGCTGCCGCCGCCGGTCAGGATCGCGTCGGCGCGCAGGCCGATGACCTGATGGTCGGGGAAGATCGCCTGGATCGCGGCGACGCCCGCATCGTCATTCTCGCTGCCATAGATCGGCACGACGACCGCCGCATTGCCGATATAGAAGTTCATATAGCTGGCGGGCACCACCTCTTCGTCGCGCAGCACGCGGCCGGGCGACGGGATGGTCACGACCTCCAGCCCGGCCGCCTCGGCGGTCCGCTTGGCGGCGGCATAGACCTGCCAGTTGGGGTCGTTCTCGGCCGCCTCGGGCATGGCGACCCGGTTCGGGCCGACGAAGCGCGCCAGATTGTCGACATGGCCGTCGGTATGGTCGTTGAGCAGACCGTCGCCCAGCCAGACGATCCGCGTCAGCCCCAGATCGCGCGCCAGCCGGTCGGCGATCCCCGCCTCGCTCAGCTCGGGGTTGCGATTGGGATTGAGCAGGCACTGGCGCGTGGTGATGACCAGCCCGGTGCCGTCGCCATCGATCGCGCCGCCTTCCAGCACCCAGTCGCACGCCGTCGCCGCGATACCGCGATCCTCGGCCAGCCGCGCGCCGACCGTATCGTCGCCGGGCAGGTCGTATTTGCCGCCCCAGCCGTTGAACTGGAACAGCCGCGCCGATCCGTCGCCGGTGACGATCGGGCCGGTGTCGCGCAGCCAGATATCGCCGAAGGGCTGGACGATCACCTCCGCCGCATCGCCCGCCATGGCGCGCGCGGCGTCGGCCGCCTCGCCATCGGCGGCGACCAGGATCACCCGCTCGCCCCGGCCATCGGCATGGACGGCGCGGGCAAAGGCCAGCACCTCCTCGCGCGCAGGCTCCAGATCCTCCTGCCACAACTCGGGATGGCTGGGAAAGCCGATCCACACGGCGTCATGCGGGGCCCATTCAGGCGGCGGGGGCGTGGTCACGGTCTGCGTGGTCACTGGACGTTCTTCCTGCTTTGATCGCGAATGGCGCGAAATTCGGCGGTGGGATACCAGTTGGGCCACAGGCCCGGCCGGTCGGCCAGCGTCCTGCCCAATTGATAATAGACCGTCAAATCCTCGACCGCGCCCGACCAATCCCAGCGGGGATCATATTCGTCGGCGGGCTTGTGATAGCGGTTGGCGACATAATCCTCGGTCGCCTTCTTGCCCGCGGCGATACCGCCCATCACCTTGTCCTGCCCCGATCCGCCGTCGAGCATCGGCACGCCCAGCTTGGCGAAGGAGAAATGGTCGGAGCGGTAATAGCTGCCGCGCTCGGGATTGGCTTCCTCGCCGATATAGCGGCCCTGCCGGCCGACAAAGCCCTTGGCCAGATCCTCGATCTCGGACTTGCCCTTGCCGACCAGCACGAAGTCCTTCGAGCGGCCCGTCACGTTCAGCCCGTCCATGTTCACGCCCCCCACGGTCCGCGCCAGCGGGAACACCGGATGCTGCGCATAATAGCCCGAGCCGAGCAGCCCGCTTTCCTCCGCCGTCACCGCCAGGAACGCGATCGAGCGCTTGGCAGGCCCCGCCTTTGCTTGCGCCTCGGCCAGCGCGACCAGCCCGGCGATGCCCGTGGCATTGTCGAGCGCGCCGTTGCAGATATCGTCGCCGTCCACCGCGTCGCAGCGGCCCAGATGGTCCCAATGCGCCGAATAGAGGACGTAATCGCCCGGCTCGGTGGTGCCGGGCAGGACGCCGATCACGTTCTTTGACGCCTGGCGCCGGATCGTGTTGGCGAAGCCGCCCGACAGGGTCAGGCCCAGCGGCACCGCCTTGAACCCCTTGGTCTGCGCAGCCCTAGTCAAGCTGGCGAGGTCCTGGCCCGCCGCCTTCAGGATGCGCTCGGCCACGGGCTGCTGGATCCAGCCGATGACCTGGCTCTGGTCCCTATGATCCCCCGCCTCGTCCAGCTCCAGCTGCGGCCCGGTCCAGGAGGACTGGACCACCGCCCAAGGGTAAGCGGCGGGTTCGGTCTGGTGCACGATCAACGCGGCGGCGGCGCCGTGCTTGGCGGCATTCTCGAACTTATAGGGCCAGCGACCATACCAGGTCATCGCGCGGCCCTCGAACGGCCCTTCGCGCCCCATGGTCTGCCAGTCGGCGTCGTTGATCAGGATGACCACCGTCTTGCCGCGCACATCGACCCCGGCATAATCGTCCCAGCCCTTTTCGGGCGCGGTGATGCCATAGCCGACAAAGACCATCTCGCTGTCTTTCACGTCGATCCGGGGCGTGACGCGATAGGTCCCCGCCACCATGTCGGTGCGATAGGCCAGCGAAATGGGCTGCCCATTGCCCGCCACCGTGAAGGGCTGGACGTCGGTCGCGGTGATCTCGACCATCGGCACGTCCTGGGTCCAGCTGCCCTTGTTGCCGGGCTTCAGACCGGCCTTCTGGAAGCGGTCGATGATATAGGCGACCGTCTTGTCCTCGGCGGGCGTGGTCGGCGCGCGGCCTTCATATTCGTCGGAGGACAGGACCTGCGTCACGGTCTTGAGCGTATCGACCGAAATGGCGGGCCGTTCCTGCGCGATGGCGGTGCCCGAGAGCAGGAGGGACAATAGGACCAGACGACGCATGATGTGCTTTCCCCTTGTGTTTGGGGAGGTTGTGCCGGGCGGCGTCGCCGAGGGCAAGCATGCCGGCGTTTGCCTTCAATCCAGCGTCAGCCCCAGAAACGCCGTTCCGGGCAAGGGATTATAGGATACCGCGTCGGCTGCAACGAAGCCGAACTCGGCATAGAGTTTTTGCGCCTGAGTAAACTCAGCCAGCACATCGAGACGGATTTCCGAATAGCCCGCGCCCCGCGCCTCTTCGATCAACCGCTCGACCAGCCTATGGCCCAGCCTCTCGCCACGTGCTCTGGGACGGACGTAAAGCCGCTTCATCTCGGCGATGGCGGGGGTCACGCGACGAAAGGCGATGCAACCATCAATCGCGCCGCCCCGCTCGGCGAGCAAGACGCATCCCGCCGGACGGGCATATTTGCCGGGCAGCAGGGCAAACTCGGCCTCATTGTTCTGATGGTCCAGACTGACGCTGGGGCTTGCGACGAACTCTCGCCAAATGTCCACAACGGCCATCATATCGTCCGGAAAGCGGGCAGTCCGTATGATCGTCATGACGAGTAGTCTTCAGGGGAATCTTGGCACCACGACGACGAAAAGCGGGCAGATCATGACGGAATCGAAACGCCTCATAACCCCGTCCCCTGGAACGAGCGGAGCATGGAGCCGCCCGGCATCCCCCGCCACGCGACGCTCAAACAAAAAGGGCGGCCCCGAAGGACCGCCCTTTCCGCAATTCGGTAAGACCCGAAAACTTAGCGCGAATAGAATTCGACGACCAGGTTCGGCTCCATCTTCACCGGATAGGGCACCTCGTCCAGGGTCGGGATGCGGGTCAGCGCGACCTTGGTGTTGCCATCGGCGGTGACGTAATCGGGCACTTCACGCTCGGCGAGCTGCTGCGCTTCCATGACCAGCGCCATTTCGGTCGCCTTCGAACCCAGCGAGATCTCGTCGCCGACGAAGCAGCGGCGCGACGCGACGTTGCACTTCACGCCGTTGACGCGGATGTGGCCGTGGCTGACCAGCTGGCGCGCGGCGAAGATCGTCGGCGCGAACTTGGCGCGGTACACGATCATGTCCAGGCGCTGCTCAAGCAGGCCGATCAGGTTCTGCGAGGTATCGCCCTTCATGCGGGCGGCTTCCTGGTAGCAGGCCTTGAACTGCTTCTCGGTCACGTCGCCGTAATAGCCCTTCAGCTTCTGCTTGGCGCGCAGCTGCAGACCGAAGTCCGACATCTTGCCCTTGCGACGCTGACCGTGCTGGCCGGGGCCATATTCACGCTTGTTGACGGGGCTCTTGGGGCGGCCCCAGATGTTCTCGCCCATACGGCGATCGAGCTTGTACTTCGCGCTCTGACGCTTCGACATCTTAAATCCTTGGCAATTACGAACGACGTTGGTCCCGGTATCGCACCATGCAAGCCTTTATGGGGACAAGCGCAGGCCCACCGCTTCACCGGGATGCGGGGGCAATTGCGAAGGGGCGCGCCTAACCGAGACGCACCCCGGAGTCAAGCGAAGCGGCGGATCAGCGGCCGTTGGCGGTGCTCAGCCGTCCGGCCGTGCTTTCCACATCGTTGCGGGCATTGGCGGCGATCTCGTCCCATTCCGCCTGGGTCTTGCAGATCCGCTTGCTGGCCAGGCGCGAGCCGGTGGTTTCCTGCGTGCGGCAGATCTTCTTTTCCTTCACCGGCGCGGGGGTGGGTTCGGCCTGTTGGCCGGAAAGCGCGAGCAGCAGCAAGGTGGTCAGCATCGTCCTATCTCCCAATTGGAACGAAGCCGTAGCCTATCGCGCGCCAGCCCCGACCCGCAAGCCGGACTGGACAGCGCGAACGCCGCCCGGCAGAGCTTGGCCATGACCCAGATTCTCGCCGGACCCGATTGCACCACCATGGCGGAGGTTCGCGCGGGCGTCGACCAGCTCGACCGCGAGCTGGTGGCGCTGCTGGCGCGCCGCTTCGGCTATATGGACGCCGCCGCGCGGATCAAGCCGAGCCGCGACCGCGTGCGCGACGAGGATCGCAAGACCCAGGTGATCGAACAGGCGCGGGCCGAGGCCGAACGGCTGGGCCTGCCCGGCGCCGTGATCGCCGAGATGTGGGACGTTCTGGTCGAAGGGTCGATCGCCTATGAACTGGCGACCTTCGACCGGACTCGGGGGTAAGACGACCCCACCTCCGTTCGGCCTGAGCTTAGTCGAAGCCAACGCCGTGGGCTGCGCCACAAGCGCTGTTGGGCACAGCCAATCCCTCAGCCTTCGACTACGCTCAGGCTGAACGGAGGTGGTGCGTTACCGCTCGCGCTGGCGGGCCAGCGTCGACAGCACGCCGCGCAGGGTGCGGATTTCCTGGCTCGACCAGCCGGGCTTGGTCAGCAGGGTGCGCAGCGTCCGCTTGGTGGCGGGCGTCCGGTCGGGCGGAAAGAAATAGCCCGCGCCGTCCAGCATCTCCTCGAGCTGGCCGATCATGCCGTCCAGCTCGAATTGTGGCGCGACCTCGGGCAGTTCGACCTCGGGCGGCTGGGCCAGCTCCACACCCTTCGACCATTCATAGGCGATCAGGATCACCGCCTGCGCCAGGTTCAGGCTGCCGAATTCGGGGTTGATCGGCACGGTGACGATCTTGCGCGCGATCGCCACGTCGTCGGTCTCCAGCCCCGATCGCTCGGGCCCGAAAAGGAAGGCCGCCCGGCCGGTCGTGTCGGCATGGATTTCGCGCGCCGCCTCTTCCGGGGTCACGACCGGCTTGGTGACGCCGCGCTTGCGCACGGTGGTGGCATAGACCTGCGCACAATCGGCGACCGCGTCGGCGACGCTCTCATAGACCTTGGCCTGTTCCAGCACGCTGTCCGCGCCCGAGGCGGCGGGCCCCGCCTGCGGATTGGGCCAGCCGTCGCGCGGGGTGACGAGGCGCATCTCCGCCAGCCCGAAATTGAGCATGGCGCGCGCGGCCTTGCCGATATTCTCGCCCAGCTGCGGGCGGACCAGGACGATGACGGGGGGCTGGGATTTGTTCACGTTCACTCTTCCGTTCGCCCTGAGCGAAGTCGAAGGGCACGTTCCGCGCGCGGTATCGCGGCTTCTTTCAGGCGCGTCCAGTCCGATACGACCAAGGCGGCTTTCTTGGTGCGGGACCAGCCCTTGATCTGGCGTTCGGCGGTTAGGGCCTCGTGACGGGTGGGGAAGTCCTGCGACCAAGCCAATTCCACCGGGCGGCGGCTGTGGGTGTAGCAGGGGATTTCGCCGGATCGGTGCTGGGCGATGCGGTGGTCGAGATTGTCGGTGTGGCCGGTGTAATAGCTGCCGTCGGAGCAGCGGAGGATGTAGCAGTAGAAGGCCATGGCCCGGTTCCCGTCCGTTACCAGGCGATGGTATCGCGACGGGGGCTTGGGGCAAGGGATTCCCTTGGGCTTCGACTTCGCTCAGCCTGAACGGAGTGTGGGGGTTGGAGAGAGGTGCAATTGGGCTTGGCAAAACAGCCGTTCAGGCTGAGCGAAGTCGAAGCCCACGCCCCGAACCTCACCTCACTCCCCCTTCGGCGCCACCTCTTCCACAGTCCCCGCAAAAGCCTCGAAATCCTTGGCCTCGCCGAACTCGCGATACACGCTGGCGAAGCGGATATAGGCCACCGAATCCAGGCGCTTCAGCCCTTCCATCACCATCTCGCCGATCCGCTTGGACGACACCTCGCCCTCGCCGCTGGTCTCCAGCTGACGCTGGATGCCGGACACCAGCTTTTCCACCCGCACCGGGTCGATCGGGCGCTTACGCGTGGCGATGGCGATGGAGCGGAGCAGCTTCTCGCGGTCGAACGGCTCGCGCCGCTCCTCGCTCTTCATCACGGTCAGTTCGCGCAGCTGGATGCGTTCGAACGTGGTGAAGCGCGCGCCGCAGCCCTCGCACTGGCGGCGGCGGCGGATCGCCGCCCCATCTTCGGTGGGGCGGCTGTCCTTTACCTGACTGTCTTCATGGCCGCAAAAGGGGCAGCGCATTCAGATCTTCTTCTTGGCCTTGAAATAGGCGTAACCGGCACCCGCCGCCGCGCCGAGGACCGGACCGACGAACGGCACCGGGATCGCGACCACGGCGCCGAGCGCGCCCCATTTCGCCATGCTCTTGCCGAGGCCGGGGGTCGACTTGATGTCGTTCTGCACCTCGGAAAACTTCTCGTCGAACTTGGCCATGCGTTTACGTCCTTATCCCTGATAGATCGGAAAGCGTGCGCAAAGCTCACGCACACGGGCACGAACGTTCGCCTCGACCTCGGGGTCCCCATGCTCGCCCTTGGCCTTCAGGCCGTCGAGCACGTCGGCGACCATATGGCCGATCTGCTCGAACTCCGCCGGGCCGAAACCGCGCGTGGTGCCCGCGGGCGAGCCGACGCGGATGCCGCTGGTCTTCATCGGGGGCAGCGGGTCGTTGGGGATGCCGTTCTTGTTGCAGGTGATGCCCGCGCGCTCCAGCGCCTCGTCGGCGTCGCGGCCGGTGATGCCCAGCGGGGTCAGGTCGACCAGCGCCAGATGCGTGTCGGTGCCGCCCGCGACCAGGTTCGCGCCGCGCGCCTTCAGCGTCGCCGCCAGCGTGCGGGCATTCTCGACCACCGCCGCGATATAGGTCTTGAACTCGGGCTGGAGCGCCTCGCCGAACGCGACCGCCTTGGCGGCGATGACGTGCATCAGCGGGCCGCCCTGAAGGCCGGGGAAGACCGCCGAGTTGATCTTCTTGGCTACGCCCTCGTCATTGGTCATGATCATGCCGCCGCGAGGGCCCCGCAGCGTCTTGTGCGTGGTGGTGGTCACGACATGCGCATGGCCGAACGGGGTCGGGTGCAGACCGCCTGCGACGATGCCCGCGAAATGCGCCATGTCGACCATGAAATACGCGCCGACCTCGTCCGCGATCGCGCGGAACTTGGCGAAGTCGATGACGCGGGGATAGGCCGATCCGCCCGCGATGATGATCTTGGGCTGGCACTCGCGCGCGATGCGGGCGACCTCGTCATAGTCGATCAGGTGCGTCTCGGGGTCGACGCCGTACTGGACCGCGTTGAACCACTTGCCCGACAGCGCCGCCTTGGCACCGTGCGTCAGGTGGCCGCCGGCATCGAGCGACAGGCCCATGATCGTGTCGCCGGGCTTGGCCAGCGCCAGCATCACCGCGCCGTTCGCCTGCGCGCCCGAATGCGGCTGCACGTTGACGAAGTCGCAGCCGAAGATCTGCTTGGCGCGGTCGATCGCCAGCTGCTCGACCTCGTCCGACGGCGCGCAGCCCTGATAATAGCGCTTGCCCGGATAGCCCTCGGCATATTTGTTGGTGAAGACCGAGCCTTGCGCTTCCATCACCGCCTTGGAGACGATGTTCTCGCTGGCGATCAGCTCGATCTGGGTCTGCTCGCGCTCCAGCTCGTGCGACACACCGGCGAAGACGGCGGGGTCGGCATCGGCCAGGGTGCGGGTGAAGAAGCCGGCGGGCTGGACGTCGTTAAGCGTGCTCATTGCGGATATCCTTGGGCGTTCAATTCTGGGCGGGTGCGGCGGACAGCATGTCGACGCGGCGCTGATGACGTCCGCCCTCGAACGGGGTGGACAGGAAGGTTTGGAGGCAGGCCTTGGCCATTTCCTCGCCGATGACGCGTGCGCCCATGGCGATGGCATTGGCGTCGTTATGCTGGCGGGCGAGCGCGGCGGACAGCGGCTCGGAGACGAGCGCGCAGCGGCAGGCGGGATGGCGGTTGGCGGCGATCGAAATGCCGATGCCGGAGCCGCACAGCGCCACGCCGCGCTCGGCGCGACCATCGGCCAGGGCCTCGGCCACCGCATGGCCGAAATCGGGATAATCGACGCTCGCCGCGCCGTCGGTGCCCAGGTCGAGCACCTCATGCCCCTGTTCGCGCAGCCAGTCCGCCAGCACGGTCTTCAACGAGACGGCGGCATGATCGGATGCGATCGCGATGCGCATGGGACGGGCGCTCCTGACGGGGTAGGAATGGAATGAGCGCGCCTTTACGCGCGCACGGGGCGGATGGCTACCCCTTCGCGCAACGGAACGTGCGCCATGGCCAGGGGTTCTGCGCGGCATGACGCGTATCCTGATCCTCGCCGCCCTCGCCACCCTCTCCGCCTGCTCGCGCGAGGCGCCCGACTCGGTGACCAACGGCCTCGCCCCAGCCAGCGGCCCCCAGGCGGCCGCGACGGCGGGACCGGCGGGCGACGGCGCGACCTTCAACGGCGTGCCGAAGAAGAAGGCACCGGATTATGTCGGCCGCTGGATCGGGGTGGAGGGCATGGTCCTGAACGTGAAACATGCCGCGACGCCCGGCCGCTATCGTCTGGAGATGCAATGGGACCTCGACCACAGGGGCGAGTTCCGGGGCGATGCGGTGGGCGACACCATCGTCTTCGAGCGCAACGGCGTACGCGAGACGCTGCGCCCGACGAACGGCGATGCGACCGGGCTGAAATATCTGGCGGGAAAGACCGAGTGCCTGACGGTCAAGACGGGCGAAGGCTATTGCAAGACGTAAGGCGGGGTCGAGCCGTCGATCACGGAATCGCTTCCCCGCGAATTCCGGCGTCCGACAGCCCTATCGACTCCCGTTCCCCGGCGAAGGCCCGGGCCCAGTTGCCACGACCTTGATGGAGCGGACCGGCCAAGCGTGGGAGGCCCAAGCGATGCCTTGGCGCACGCCTCCCACACATTGCTCTGCGTACCATTGCCTTTGCAGCAACTGGGCCCCGGCCTTCGCCGGGGAACACGGAATGATAAAGAGGGCTTAGGCCGCCATCTTTAGTTCGAGCCGTTCCCAAATCTCGACCAGGGCCGACACCAGTTCCGCCATCATCGCCTCGTCATGCGCCGGGCCCGGCGTGAAGCGCAGGCGTTCGGTGCCGCGCGGGACGGTCGGATAATTGATCGGCTGGACGTACATGCCATATTCGGCGAGCAGGATGTCGCTGATCTTCTTGGCCTTGACCGGGTCGCCGACCATCACCGGCACGATATGCGTCTCACCCAGCATCACCGGCAGCCCCGCGTCGCGCATCATCGCCTTCAGGCGGGCGGCGGCAGCCTGCTGGCCCTCGCGCTCGACCGCGCTTTGCTTCAGGTGGCGGACGCTCGCCAGCACGCCCGCGACCAGCACCGGCGACAGCGAGGTGGTGAAGATGAAACCCGGCGCGTAAGAGCGAATCACGTCGACGATCATCCGGTCGGCAGCAATATAGCCGCCCATGACGCCGAACGCCTTGCCCAGCGTCCCCTCGATCACGGTCAGCCGGTGCGCGACCCCGTCCCGCTCCGAAATGCCGCCGCCGCGCGCGCCGTACATGCCGACCGCATGGACCTCGTCCAGATAGGTCAGCGCATTATACTTGTCGGCGAGATCACAGATCGCCGCGATCGGGGCGACATCGCCCTCCATCGAATAGACGCTTTCGAACGCGATCAGCTTGGGCACGCCCGGATCGGCCGCCGCCAGCAATTCCTCGAGATGCGCCAGGTCGTTGTGGCGGAAGACCTGCTTCTCGCACCCCGAATTGCGGATGCCCGCGATCATCGAGGCGTGGTTGAGTTCGTCGGAGAAGATCACGCAACCGGGCAGGATCTTTGCGAGCGTCGCCAGCGTCGCCTCGTTCGAGACATAGCCGCTGGTGAACAGCAGCGCGGCTTCCTTGCCGTGCAGGTCGGCGAGTTCGCCTTCCAGATCGACATGATAATGGGTGTTGCCGCCGATATTGCGCGTGCCGCCCGAGCCCGCGCCGACATCGTGCAGCGCTTCCTCCATCGCGGCGATGACCTTGGGATGCTGTCCCATCGCCAGATAGTCGTTGGAGCACCAGACCGTGATCGGCTTGGGTCCGTTATGACCGGCGAAGCAGCGCGCGTTGGGGAACATGCCCTTGTTGCGCAGAATGTCGATGAAGACGCGGTAACGTCCCTCGGCGTGCAGGCGATCGATCGCCTGGGTGAAGACGCGGGAATAATCCACGCGCGCGTCCGTACCGTCCATGCTCATGGGTTGGGAATGTAGGACGATGCGGCGGGCGATGCGAGTCGATAACCGCGATGACTGTGATCGATCATGGTGGACATATTGTCCCAGCGCCCCCACGGTTCCCGATGCGGATGGCTCGCAAGCGCCGTTCGGGCAGGGCGAGCGAAGCTATAGCGCCTCGATCCGCGAAAAGCCGCGCGCCGCCAGGCCCGGTCGCAGGGCGGCCTCGCGCTCGCCCAGATGCGTGAACACCGCCACCCCCTCTCCCGCCGAGTCGGGCCAGTCCTGCCCCTGGGTCAGAAACGCGATTCGCCGCGCGATTCCCGGCCCGCCGTCGACGAAGCGCACCGGACGCGGCGCCGCCGCCGTCAATTCCGCCTCGACCAGCGGGAAATGGGTGCAGGCGTTGACGATCACGTCGATCGCCTCGCCCCCCGGCTGCCCGAACAGCCCGTCCAGCACCGCCGCGAAGGATTCGGACGGCGGCGTCTCGCCGCGCAGCCGGGCCTCGGCCAGTTCGACCAGTTCGGCCGAACCGTGCCGGATCACCCGGCAATCGCCCGCGAACCGCGCCGCCAGATCGTCGACATAGGCCTGTCGCACCGTCGCGCGCGTGCCGAGCACGCCGATCACCCGCGTCTCGCTCATCGCCGCCGCCGGCTTGATCGCGGGCACGGTGCCCACCACGGCCACGTCCAGCGCGGCGCGGACCGCGGGCAGCGCGATGGTCGAGGCAGTGTTGCACGCGATGACGATCAGCCTTGGCCGATACCGCTCCGCCAGCCGCCCCAGCAGGGCGGGCACCCGCCCGGCAATCTCCGCCTCGGTCTTTTCGCCATAGGGAAAGCCCGCGCTGTCCGCGACATAGACGAAGGGCGCGGTCGGCAGCAGGGCGCGCGCGGGGCCCGCGATCGACAGTCCGCCGACGCCGGAATCGAAGAACAGGATGGGACGCGCATCGCTCATCCCGCCGTCTTTAAGCGCCCCCCGACGCCGAGGCCAGAGCGGGCCGCGATTGGACAGGCCGGGATCGCTGTTCTATGTCTGTCCCGGAGAACCGGGGGAAGACCATTGCCGACCGACATCATCTGGGGACCGCCGAGCTGGGCCTTGCTGATCGGCTATCTGCTGGGGTCGATTCCCTTCGGCATCATCCTGACCCGGATGGCGGGCGCGGGCGATCTGCGCAGCATCGGATCGGGCAATATCGGCGCGACCAACGTGTTGCGCACCGGCCGCAAGGGGCTGGCCGCCGCGACGCTGATCCTCGACATGTTGAAGGGGGTCGCCGCCGTGCTGCTGGTCCGCCACTGGCTGCCCGGCCAGGAGGTGCTGGCCGCGGCGGCGGCGTTCGTCGGCCATTGCTATCCCGTCTGGCTGAAGTTTCGCGGCGGCAAGGGCGTCGCCACGCTGATGGGCGTCGTCACGGCGCTCTACTGGCCGCTGGGCCTGGTCTATGCGGTGGTCTGGCTAGGCCTGCTCGCCACCATCCGCATCTCGGCGGTGGCGGGGATGATCGCGGCGATCAGCGCGCCGCTGGCCGCCGCCGTGCTCGGCCGGTTCGACCTGGTCCTGCTGCTGATCGCGCTCGCGCTGATCGTCGTGTGGAAGCACGGGCCGAACATCGAGCGGCTGCTGGCGGGCACCGAGCCGCGCATCGGCAAGACGCGTGGCTGACGCCCGGTTCGCGCAGCTCCGGCTGCTGCGGACGCATGGCATCGGTCCCGTCACCTGGCGACAATTGATGGCGCGCTTCGGCGCGGCGGAGGCGGCGCTGGACGCGGTGCCGATGCTCGCCCGGCGCGGCGGCGGCGATGGCCCGCGCATCCCCGATCCCGCACTGATCGCGCGCGAAATCGAGGCGGTCGCACGGCTCGGCGCGCGGCATGTCCTGCTGGGCGAGGCCGAGTATCCGCCGCTGCTCGCCGAGCTCGACACCGCGCCGCCCGCGCTGATCGTGCGCGGCGACATCGGGCTGGCGCATCGCGGCGGGGTGGCGCTGGTCGGCGCGCGCAATGCCTCGGCCGCATCCTGCCGCTTCGCGCGCGGGCTGGCGCAGGATCTGGCGACGCAGCATGTCCCCGTCACCTCGGGCCTGGCGCGGGGGATCGACACCGCGGCGCATCTCGGCGCGCTGGAGGGCGGCACGATCGGCGTCATCGCCAGCGGCATCGACATCGCCTTTCCCCCCGAAAATGCCCGGTTGCAGGAAGAGGTGGCGACGCGCGGCCTGCTGATCGCCGAACAGCCGCCGGGCACCCAGCCGCTGGCCCGCCACTTCCCCTCACGCAACCGGATCATCGCCGGGCTGGCGCAAGGGACCGTGGTGGTCGAGGCCGCGCCGCGTTCGGGCTCGCTCATCACCGCGCGGCTGGCGGGCGAGGCGGGGCGCGAGGTGATGGCGGTGCCCGGCCACCCGGCGGACCCGCGCGCGCAAGGCTGCAACATGCTGATCCGCGAGGGCGCGACGCTGATCCAGTCGGCGGGGGACATTCTCGAACAGATTCGCCCGATCGACCCGCGCATGGTCCGCGCACCCGATAGCGCCTACACCCCGCCGCCGCCGCAGGAGGCGAGCGATGCCGACCGGCGGCGGGTCGGCGACCTGCTCGGCCCGGTGGCGGTGAGCGTGGACGAAATTATCCGCCAGAGCGGCCGCCCGCCCGCCATCGTCCAGACGATCCTGCTGGAACTGGAGCTGGCCGGACGGCTGGAGCGCCATGCGGGCGGCCGGGTGGCGCTGGCATGATCCAGACGGAACGCCTGACCCTGCGTCCCTATGAGGTGGCGGATTTCGACGCCTATTCCGCGATGGTCGCCGATCCCGTGGTGGTCCTTCACGCCGGTCCGCCGATGTCGGGCGAGGAAGCGTGGATGCGGCTGTTGCGCTTCGTCGGCTATTGGTCAGTATTCGGCCACGGGCTGTTCGCAGTGCTCGACCGGGTCACCGGGCAATATCTCGGCGAGACCGGCTTCATGGACTTCCGCCGCGAGGTCGTGCCGAAACTTTCACCCTCTCCACCCGAAGCAGCCTGGGTCTTCACCAGCGCCGCGCATGGCAAGGGCTACGCGTTCGAGGCCGCGACCGCCGCGCATCGCTGGATGGAGCAGCATCATGCGCCCGCCGCGACCCAGTGCATCATCGCGCCCGCCAATCTCGGCTCGATCCGCCTGGCGGAGCGGCTGGGCTATGCCTTGCACGACCGGCCGACCTATCGGGGGGAAGCGCTGCGTTTCGTTCGAGAGCGTTGAACGGGGCACCCGCACCCCCCAAACCTCCACCGCCAACGACCCAACCCCGCTTGACGGCCCCCCGCCCCCTCCCCATCCTCGCGTACGCACATAAGGGACGCGTTTCACCACTCATGCAGCTTGTCATCGTCGAATCGCCCGCCAAGGCGAAGACCATCGAGAAATATCTGGGTTCGGACTACCGAGTCCTGGCGAGCTATGGTCACGTCCGCGACCTGCCGCCCAAGGACGGCTCGGTCGATCCCGACCAGAATTTCGCGATGGAGTGGGAGAATTACGCGGACAAGGCGCGCCAGCTCAAGGCGATCGCCGACGAGGCCAAGAAGGCCGACCGTCTGATCCTGGCCACCGACCCTGATCGCGAGGGCGAGGCGATTTCGTGGCATGTGCAGGAGGTGCTGAAGAACCGCAAGGCGCTGCCCGACAAGGTCGAGCGCGTCACCTTCAACGCGATCACCAAGCCCGCCATCCTGCACGCGATGCAGAACCCGCGCGAGCTGGATACCGACCTGATCGACGCGTACCGCGCCCGCCGCGCGCTCGACTATCTGGTCGGCTTCACGCTATCGCCGGTGCTGTGGCGCAAGCTGCCCGGCGCCAAGTCGGCGGGGCGCGTACAGTCGGTGGCGCTGCGCCTGATCGTCGGGCGCGAGCGCGAGATCGAGGCGTTCAAGCCCCAGGAATATTGGTCGGTGACGGCCGATATGGAGCAGGACGGCACGCCCTTCGTCGCGCGACTGGTCCAGTGGGAGGGCAAGAAGCTCGACCGCCTGTCGATCGGCACGCAAGGCGACGCGACCCGCGCCAAGGCGGATGTCGAGGCGGGCCGCTTTCAGGTCCAGTCGGTCGAGACCAAGCCCGCGACGCGCAATCCGCCGCCGCCCTTCACCACCTCCACGCTGCAACAGGAGGCCGCGCGCAAGCTGGGCTTCTCGGCCGATCACACGATGCGGATCGCGCAGCAGCTCTATGAGGACGGCGCGATCACCTATATGCGTACCGATGGCGTCCAGATGGACGGGTCGGCCATCTCGGCGGCGCGGAAAGCCGTGGCCGATCGCTATGACGCCTCCTATGTCCCCGACAAGCCGCGCATGTATCAGTCCAAGGCGAAGAACGCGCAGGAAGCGCACGAGGCGATCCGCCCGACCGACTTCTCGCGCGACCGCGCCGGTTCGGGCGATCATGGCCGCCTCTACGACCTGATCTGGAAGCGCGCGCTGGCGAGCCAGATGGCCTCGGCGCGGATGGAGCGGACCACCATCGACATGGCCGACGGCACCGGCCGCCATGTGCTGCGCGCGACCGGCCAGGTCGTGCTCTTCCCCGGCTATCTGGCGCTCTATGAGGAAGGCCAGGACGACAGCCAGGACGAGGAAGCGCGCCGCCTCCCCCGCCTGCGCGAAGGCGATGCGCCCGCCAAGAAGGAGGTGAAGGCCGAGCAGCACTTCACCCAGCCGCCGCCGCGCTTCTCCGAGGCGTCGCTGGTCAAGCGGATGGAGGAACTCGGCATCGGGCGGCCGTCCACCTATGCCTCGATCATCAAGACGCTGAAGGACCGCGCCTATGTCCGCGTCGAGAAGAACCGCTTCTTCGCCGAGGAGAGCGGGCGGTTGGTGACGGCGTTCCTCGAACGCTTCTTCGAGAAATATGTCGGTTACGACTATACCGCCGAGCTGGAAGAGGAGCTGGACGACGTGTCCGGCGGTCGCGCCCAGTGGCAGGCGGTGCTCGACGCCTTCTGGCGCGACTTCAAGCCGCGCACCTCCGAGGTCATGGAGCAGCAGCCCTCGGCGATCACCGCCGAGCTGGACCAGTTCCTGGCGCCCTATCTCTTCCCCGAAAAGGCCGATGGCTCGGACCCGCGCCTGTGCCCCAATTGCGGCGAGGGCAGGCTGGCGCTGCGCGGCGGCCGGTTCGGCGCGTTCATCGCCTGCTCCAACTATCCCGAGTGCAAATATACCCGCCGCTTCGCCCAAGGCGGCGAAGGCGCTGGTGAGGATACCGGCCCCGAGACTTTGGGCCAGGACCCCGAAACCGGACTGCCGGTCGAGCGCAAGTCGGGACGCTTCGGTCCCTATATCCAGTTGGGCGAGGGCAAGGACGCCAAGCGCGCCTCGATCCCCAAGGATGTCGATCTCGATCTGGAATGGGCGCTCAAGCTGCTCAGCCTGCCGCGCACCATCGGCAACCATCCCGAGACGGGCGAGCCGATCACCGCGTCGATCGGGCGCTATGGCCCATATCTGGCGCATAGCGGTAAATATGCCCGCCTGACCTCGACCGCCGAAGTGTTCGAAACGGGCATGAACGCCGCCGTGGTCAAGCTGGCCGAAGCGGCGGCGGGCGGCGGGCGTGCCGCGCGCGGCACGGCGTCGCGCGAACCGCTGAAGGTGCTGGGCAAGCATCCGCGCACCGAGGCGGAGATCAAGCTGATGGAGGGGCGCTATGGCCCCTATGTCACGGACGGTGAGACGAACGCGACCATCCCCAAGACGGTCGACAAGGACCAGCTGACGCTGGAAGAAGCCGCGCAGCTGATCGACGCGCGGGCGGCGGCGGCTCCGGCCCGCAAGAAACCCGTAAAGAAGGCCGCAGCCAAGAAGGCGCCTGCCAAGACGGCGGCCAAATCCGCGACGGAGAAGAAGGCTCCGGCCAAAAAGGCCGCGCCCAAAAAGACGGCCGCAAAAAAGGCGGCGGACTGATCGCGATTGCATGACGGCGTAAATGGTCGGCGGGGATAAGCCTCGTCGATCATTCCGGTCGGCCGATGACGGAGCCGTCACCGCCCCCTGCGATCCCGAATCCCTCATGTCGCGGACATGGCGGCCTCTACGCTCCGCCTTTCCCCTGCACCGGGAACACCTTGTTCAGCATTCGCCATGCGAGAGAACCGAGCAACAGCCGGATCAGCCAGACGAACGACCTGCCTCTTGCGTTATTGACCACCATCCAGTGCGGTAAATGGCCGTATCGCTCCAGCATGATCGTGACCGACATGCCCACCAATGTCGCGACCCCGACATGAACGGCGACAAGCCCAAGACTGAGGGTCAGCTGGCCGTCACCCTTGTCTTCCATCGCCCCCCAAATCGAAAACGATCAGGGCCATTTATCGGCGGGGTATCAGGACCTCAAGCCGCACGCATCTGCGGGACATGGCCGTAGAGCATGGCGCGGGCCTGGCGCTGCGCTTCGGCGATTTCGCGCGCGGTCATGTCTTCGGCCACTTCGGACCGTGCGATCTGCGCGGGCAGGAAGCCCGCGACCGCCGCCAGGTTGAACCATTTGTGCGCTTCGATCAGGTCCAGGCGGGTGCCGCCCGAGCCGGTCGAAAAGGCGACGCCCAGATCGTACATCGCCGCGCCGTCGGTCGCCATCTGGTCGGCGATCCGGCTTTCCATCAGGAACTGCGCGGATTTGCTGCTATTGGCCATATCCATGCCCCTCTTGCGGACACCGTGTCCACAAGCATGGGTCTATGGCCATAACGGTCACAAATTGGTTAACTCATTAACCGAGTGTGATAGCGATATTATCGATCAATCTGGTCGATCCCATGCGCGCAGCCGCGAGCAGGCGGCGGGGGCGGTCGGCGGCGGGATCGGGGGCCAGCGTCTCGGCATCGGCCAGGGCGACATAGTCCACCTCGAACCCGGCGGCGGTCAGCGTGGCGCGGGCATCGGCCAGCACCGTCGCCACCTCCTCGCCCCGCCCGATCGCCCGCGCGGCGACGCCCAGCGCGCGGGGCAGCGCCACCGCCTTGGTCCGCTGTTCCTCGTCGAGATAGATGTTGCGCGACGACAGCGCCAGACCGTCATCGTCGCGCTGGGTCGGCACGCCGACGATATCGATGGGGAAGTCGAGATCGGCGACCATGCGGCGGATCACCGCCAGCTGCTGGAAATCCTTTTCGCCGAAATAGGCCGCGTCGGGGCGGACCTGGTTGAACAGCTTGGCGACGACGGTGGCGACGCCGTCGAAATGGCCGGGACGCGCCTCGCCGTCAAAGCCCTCGCTGACGCCCGCGACATGGATCGTGGTCGCATGCCCCTCCGGGTACATGGTCTCGACGCTGGGCATCCAGACGGCATCGCATCCCGCCTCGGTCAGCATGCGCAGGTCGGACGCCTCGCGCCGGGGATAGCGGCCCAGATCCTCGCCCGCGCCGAATTGCCGGGGGTTCACGAAGATCGACGCGACCACCTTGGTGCCCGGCCGCTTCGCCGCCTCGATCAGCGCGATATGCCCGGCATGGAGCGCGCCCATGGTCGGCACGAACGCCACGCGCGCCCCCTCGGCCCGCAACGTGCCGAGCGTCGCGGCCAGCGCTTCGCGATCCCGAATGACTTCCACTGATTTTACCCCTCGTTCCCCACGCCGAGGGCTTCTATGAAGGGTGGCAACGGGGATCAATAAGGAAGCGACGAGTTGCCGGAACGGCTATCTTCAACCCACGTGATTGTTTTTGCCAATGAAAAAGGTGGCACTGGCAAATCGACGACGGCGGTCCATGTCGCCATCGCTTTGGCCGCCAAGGGGGCACGAGTCGCCTGTCTTGATCTGGATCATCGTCAACGCACCGTCGGCCGGTATCTGGAGAATCGCGCCGAGACGATCCGGCGCACCGGCCACGCCCTGCCCATGCCGGTCCATGCGACCCACACCACCCAGACCGAGGAGGGGTTCGAGGAGCTGTGGTTCGGCCTGTCGCAGGATGCCGACTTCCTGATCGTCGACACGCCGGGCCGCGACGACCATTTCGCGCGGACGGCAGCGGCCCTGTCCAACACGCTGGTCACGCCGATGAACGACAGCTTCGTCGATTTCGACCTGATCGGCCAGGTCGATCCGGAGAGTTTCCAGGTCACGCGCCCCAGCTTCTATTCCGAGCTGATCTGGGACGCGCGCAAACAGCGGGCGCGGGCCGACGGCACCACCATCGACTGGGTCGTGCTGCGCAACCGGCTTCAGCATATCGAGGCGCGCAACATGCGCCGCGTGTCGGACGCGCTGACCCAGCTGTCGCGCCGGGTCGGCTTCCGGATCATTCCGGGGCTGGGCGAGCGGGTCATCTATCGCGAGATGTTCCCCAACGGCCTGACCATGATCGATTCCAAGGAATTCGGCGCGATGGGGCTGGGCCATGTCGCCGCCCGGCAGGAACTGCGCGAGATGATGGCCGCGCTCCAGCTGCCCGAGCCGGGCGAAGAGGGCTCCGCGCTGGGCGGCACGACCGAAACCGACGCGGCCGCATGATCGGATACGGGATGCGGACGGCGTGAAATGGCTGATCGCGCTGGCGGTGATCTGGCTGGTGTGGCGCTACATGCCCCGCCCCGCCAGGACGGCGCGTACGCCCCGCCTGCCGCGTGACGAGGCGGAGGCGCTGGCGATCCTCGACCTGCCGCCGCATGCCGATGCCGAGGCGATCCGCCAGGCGCATCGGCGGCTGGTGAGCCAAGTCCATCCCGATCGCGGCGGTTCGGCCGAACTCGCGCGGCGGGTGAACGCCGCGCGCGACCTGTTGCTGGACCGGCGTGGTGGCTGAACGCGCCGCCGCGATCCATCCCAGCGCGTGCCGCGAATATGACGTGCGCGGCACCGTGCCCGAGACGCTGGACGAAGCCGCCGCCTATGCGGTCGGGCGCGGCTTTGCCAGCCGGGTGCGGCGCGCGGGCGGCTCCCGCGTCGCGGTCGGGCGCGACGGCCGGCTCAGTTCGCCCGCACTCGAGGCCGCGCTGGTCGAGGGGCTGTGCGAGAGCGGCGTCGATGTCGTCCGGCTGGGGCTGGGCCCCACCCCGATGGTCTATTTCGCCGAGGCGACTCTAGGGGTGGACGGCGCCGTACAGGTAACGGGCAGCCACAATCCCCGCGACGACAATGGCTTCAAGATGGTGCTGCACCACCGCCCGTTTTTCGGCGAGGATGTGCAGGACCTGGCGCGGATGGCACGGACGCGCGACTGGACCATAGGCCAGGGGCGGGTGAGCGAGCACGCCATTCTCGACGCCTATGTCGATCGGCTGATGGCGGGCTATGCCGGGGGTGCCTATCGCATCGGCTGGGACTGCGGCAGCGGCGCGGCGGGCCCGGTCATCGAGAAGCTGGTCCAGCGCCTGCCGGGTGAGCATCACACGCTGTTCACCGATGTGGACGGTCATTTCCCGCATCATCACCCCGATCCGACGGTCGAGAGCAACCTAGACGCGCTGAAGCGACTCGTGGCCGAGAAGTCGCTCGACTTCGGATTCGCTTTCGACGGCGACGGCGACCGGATCGGCGCGATCGACGGGTTGGGCCGCGTGATCTGGGGCGACCAGATCCTGATGCTGCTGGCCGGGCCCGCACTCGCCGAGCATCCCGGCGCGCCGATCGTCGCGGACGTGAAGGCCAGCCAGGCGCTGTTCGACCATATCACGACGCTGGGCGGCCAGCCGGTGATGTGGAAGACCGGGCACAGCCTGATGAAGACCAAGATGGCCGAAACCGCCGCGCCGCTAGGCGGCGAGATGTCGGGCCATATGTTCTTCGCGGGCGAATGGTACGGCTTCGACGATGCGCATTATGCCGCAATCCGCCTGATCCGCGCGGCGCATCTGGCGGGCCGCTCGATGACCGAGCTGCGCGGGGCGATGCCCGCGATGGTCGATATTCCCGAAACGCGGATCGTCATATCCGAATCGGACAAGTTCGCGATCGTCGACCGGGTGGCGGCGGCGCTGGCCCGTGACGGGGCCCAGGTCAACGACACGGATGGCGTCCGGGTGCGGACGGCGGATGGCTGGTGGCTGTTGCGGGCGTCCAACACGCAAGCCGCGCTGACCGTGCGGGCCGAGGCCGGGGATGCGGCGGGGCTGGAGCGGGTGCTGGCGGAGCTGGACCATTACCTCGCGATGGAGGGGGTGCGGCGGTAGCGCCGGGCCAAGGGACGCCCCTCCGGAGCGCCCCCCACTCCCCGATCAGATGTCCCCGATCATCTCCGACAGCACTTCCAGGCACGACACGCCCAGCTTCGCCGACCGCTCGCCCGACCAGCCATGGACCGCGTCGGGATTGGGATCATGGTCCTTGAACGGCATTTCCAGCGTCACCGACACCGCGCCGAACCGCTCGGCGAGCTGGTTGGTGGACATGGCGAGATTGGCATTGCCCGCACTCGCCTTTTCATAGCCCATCTGGGTCTGGAAATCGGGGGTGTGCGTGGCCAGGCGGCGACCGAATTCATAGAATTTGGCGCCATGCTCCTCGGTCCAGCTGGGAATCCCCTCGAACCCGGCGATGAAGTTCGCCGGGATCGCTTCGTCGCCATGGACGTCGATCGCGAAATCGACGCCGGTCCGGTCCATGCGGTCGCGCACGCACAGCACTTCGGGGCTGCGCTCGGGGCTGGGCGCGTGCCATTCGCGGTTGAGGTTCACCCCCACCGCATTGGTGCGCAGATGCCCGCGCCGCGTGCCGTCCGGATTCATGTTGGGCACGACATGCACGGTCGCCGCCGCCAGCAGCGACTCCGCCGCCGGGCTGGTCAGCCAGTCGAGCGCGCCCTCCATCCACCATTCGGCCATCGATTCGCCCGGATGCTGGCGGGCATAGAGCCACACCTGCTTCGCACCCGAACCGAGGCGGAAATAGTCGATCGGCTGGCCGTCGAGCGTCTGGCCGATCTCTTCGTGATGGACGCCGCGCCCGGCGATCCGCGCGACCAGGTCGTGGTGGCGCTCCATGGTATAAGGCTCGAAATAGGCGAACCAGGCCAGATCCGACTCGCCCGCCCACTGCCACTCGATCACCCCGTCGGCATAGCGGGTCGGGGTCATGCGCCAGTCCTGCCGGTCGGTCGAGGCCCGGACATGATAGCCCGGCCAGCCATCGGCAAAGGCCGAGCCTGCACCGTTCAGGATCCGGAAGGTCAGCGTGCGCCCCTTCACCCCACCGGCCCGGAAATAGAACCACTGGTAGAAGTCCGAATCCCGGTCGTTCACGATCTCCAGGTCGACCCGGTCGCCCTCGATCCCGACAAGGCGGATATTGCCGCCGTCGAAGGCGGCGTTGATGGTCAGCGTCATCGGCTTACTTCACCTCGATGGTGCGGCCCGACTCGCCGGGGAATTTGGTGAACAGCGCATCGGCCAGCTTGGCCGCCTGGGCCTGGGCATCGACCTTCGCCACCGCCTCGATCGGGGCGATGTTGCGCGCGCTGCCTTCCCAGATCGGCGACTGGTCGGCGCGGCGCTTGATCTGGACCGACAGCTCGGTGCCGATAATCTCCTGCGGACGGCTCTTGCCGATCGGGAAGCTGACGCCCCCGCCCAGCCCGACGCCGCCGCCACGACCGCCCGAGAAGCTGCCGCCGCCCAGGCCGATCGAGAAGGGCGACGGGCGCGGCGGGCCCAGCCGGTTGGCGCGGGTGAAGGCCACGGTCGCGATATAGTCGGGCTGCGCATCGCCCTGGGGCAGCGTATAGCCGTTGCGGAGCAGCGCGGTTTCGACCGCGGCGGCATAGGTCTTGAACTCAATGCTGGCCGGGCCGGTGTTCGACAGCGGCTCGACCCGGACGGTCCCGCGCGCGATCGGCTCGCCCAGATGATAGCGAATCACCTCGGTCGGCGGCAGGCGCCCGCCCGTGGTGGAACAGGCGGCCAGCGTTCCGGCGGCGGCCGCGAGGATCAGGAGCGAGCGGGCTTTCATGAGTGGGGGGCACCTTGAAGATGTTACGGATGGGCAACGCATGACATATGGGGGTTGATCCAGCGGCGGAAGAGGCCGCGTGGCGGATGACCGTCATGTCATGCCCCAACCTTGACTTGGCCGCCCTTTGCCACTAGGCGGCGACGCTTTCCAGATCACCCTCCAGTTCAAAAGAAGCGAATCGATCATGAAGATCCGCAATTCCCTGAAGTCGCTCAAGGATCGCCACCGGGACAACCGCGTGATCCGCCGTCGCGGCCGCACCTATGTCATCAACAAGACCAACCGTCGTTTCAAGGCGCGCCAGGGCTAATCGCTCTTGGGGCTGATCGAACAGGACGAGGCTGGCGGCGTGTCCGTGGCCCGTTCCGATCGGCCGACCGCCGTCATCTTCGACGTCGGTCGCGTACTTTACGACTGGGATCCCCGGATCCTGTATCGGCGCCTGATCGCGGACGATCGGGCGCTCGATGCATTTGTCCGCGATGTCGTCACGACCGAGTGGCATTTCCAGCATGATGCAGGCCGCGACTTCGCCGACACCTCGGCGGAGCTGATCGCGCTATATCCGCAGCATCGCGACCTGATCGCCGCCTGGGGCCCGCGCTTCGGCGAGAGCATCGGCGATCCGATTCCGGGGATGCACGAACTGGTCGCCGAACTCGATTCGGCGGGCGTCCCGCTGTTCGCGATCACGAACTTCAGCCATGAATTCTGGCCGCCCTTCCGGGCGCGCGAGGCGGCGTTGTTCGATCGCTTCCGCGCCATCGTGGTGTCAGGCGACGAAAAGCTGGTGAAGCCCGACCCCGCCATCTACGCCCTCGCGCTCGCCCGGTTCGGGCTGGAGCCGGGGCAGGCGGTGTTCATCGACGACAATCGCGCCAATATCGATGCGGCGGCGGCGATGGGAATCCTTGCGCTGCATTTCACCGACGAGGCGACGCTTCGGCCGCAGCTTCGGGAATTGGGGTTGGTGGCCTAGCCGCACGGCCAGCCCGTGCGCTTCGACTTCGCTCAGCGTGAACGGAACGCGGGAGCAAACTCCGTTCAGCCTGAGCGTAGTCGAAGGCCACGCCCCGACCTCACCGCGCCAGCGACGCCAGCTGCGCCTGATTGGCTTGGCTCACCTCGGTATCCAGCAACGCCGGATCGAGATGATCCCCGACCATCTGGTCGGTGACGATCACATTGGTCCCAACCGTGGTGATCGAGAACAGCTTCTTGGCGAAGGCGCTGGGCAGCCGGATGCAGCCATGCGAATCGGGAAATCCGGGATTGTTGCCCGCGTGCAGCGCCACGCCGTCCCAGGTCAGCCGTTGCATGAACGGCATCGGCGCCGAATTGTAGAGATTGCTGCGATGCATCTCGCGCTTCTGCAGGATCGGGAAGATGCCGACCGGCGTGTCCTTGCCGTCCTTGCCCGTCGATACCGACGCCGCCGCGATCATCGTGTCGCCACGATAGACATAGGCGCGCTGCATCGGCAGGCTGACGACGACCGTCACCGGCTGGGCGACCGGATCGACCGCCGCCATTTGCGGATCGGCCCAGACGAATCGGTTGGGCGCCAGCGCGGCGGCGGCCTGGGCGATGGTGGCGGTGGCAGGCCCCTCTTCGGCGAAAGCGGGTGCGGCCAAACCCAGAGTGGTCACCCCGAGCAGGGCGGCAAAAGCGAAAGCCTTCATATCCCTTTTCCTTGGCGAGTTCATAATTTCTTAAACACGTCAAGCCACATTTGGTGCCGAGCGAAATTTTTTACGCTGAGCCGGAACTTTCGCCGAATCGATGGAACCAAGCGATCAACCGATAGGCCGAAGGGCAGAAAAACGGCCCCTTCCCTGCTATCTAGGAGTCGCGGGAATTCTGGGGTTTGAAGGATCATAATGCTCGAAAATCTGGACGCTGCGCCGGGTCGGCGCGCGCTGTTGAAGAACGCGCTGGTGTTGGCCGGGGCGCTCGCGGTTCCGGGTGCGGCAACGGCCCGGGGTCGCCTGACCGCGGGGGATCTCCGCCCACTTCGCCAGCCGCCGGTTCCGAAACATCCCACGCTGCCCGGTGCGCCCGATCCGATCCCGGCACAGCCGATCCTGGCCTCGTCGCGGGTAGTGCGTCCGGAACTGCTGCGCGCGGCGATGGCCTCGCTGCAACGGCATAACGGACGGATCGGCCAGCGCGACCGGATGGCGATCGTCGACTTCGCGGTCGGCTCGTCCGAACCGCGCCTCCACCTGATCGATCTGGTCAGCGGCAAGAGCCAGTCGCTGCTCGTCTCGCACGGCAGCGGGTCGGACCCGTCGCACAGCGGCTATCTCCAGCGCTTCTCGAATGCGTTCAACTCGAACGCCAGCAGCGAGGGCGCCTTCCTGACCGACGATTATTATGTCGGCAAGCATGGCCGGTCGCAGCGTCTGGTCGGGCTCGATCCGACCAACGACAATGCGCTGGGCCGCGCGATCGTGATCCACTCCGCCTGGTACGCCAATCGCGACATGATCCGCACCCATGGGATGCTGGGCCGCAGCCAGGGCTGCTTCGCGGTCGGCGAGAACGACCTGGACCGGGTGTTCGCCAATCTCGGCCCCGGCCGGATGATCTACGCCGCGAAGGTGTAAATCCTCCAATTCCTCCCCTGCCAAGGGGAGCGGGACCGCCGCGAAGCGGTGGTGGAGGGGCAGGGGCATTCTCGACAGGGTGACACCCCTCCGTCATCGCTGACGCGATGCCACCTCCCCTTGCAGGGGAGGAAGGGAAACGACATTGCGATCCCCGATGGCGGGGGTTAAGCCCCCGATCCTCATGGTCCAGCCGCTCATCATCGCCGTCCCCAAGGGACGCATCCTGGCCGAGGCGCTGCCGCTGCTCGCCGCCGCCGGCATCCGGCCCGAACCGGCCTTCACCGACAAGGACAGCCGCGCGCTGCGCTTCGCGACCGATGTCCCCGGCATCGAGCTGATCCGCGTCCGCGCCTTCGACGTCGCCACCTTCGTCGCGCATGGCGCGGCACAGCTGGGCATCGTCGGATCGGACGTGCTGTCCGAATTCGGCTATTCCGAGCTGTACGCGCCCGTCGACCTGAAGATCGGCCATTGCCGCATCTCGGTCGCCGAGCCCGTCGCGATGGCGGAGGGCGACGATCCGCGCGGGTGGAGCCATGTCCGCGTCGCGACCAAATATCCGCATATCACCAGCCGCCACTTCGCCGCGCGGGGCGTGCAGGCCGAGTGCGTCAAGCTGAACGGCGCGATGGAGCTGGCCCCGACGCTGGGCCTGGCGCCGCGCATCGTCGACCTGGTGTCGTCGGGCCGCACGCTGAAGGAAAACGGGCTGGTCGAGGTGGAGGTGATCGAGGAGGTCACCTCGCGGCTGGTCGTCAACCGCGCCGCGATGAAGACGCGCAGCGCCGTGGTGCCGCTGGTCGAGGCGTTCCGCCGCGCGGTGGCCGAGAGGGAAGCGGCATGATCCGGCTGAACACGCAAGAATCGGGCTTTGCCGCCGCGTTCGACGAACTGGTCGACGCCCGGCGCGAGAGCGATGCTGATGTCGCGCGCGACGTGCAGGTGATCCTGCGTGCGGTCCGCGACGATGGCGAGGCGGCGGTGGCCGCCTTCACCAAGCAGTTCGACGGCCATGACCTGAGCGAAACGGGCTGGCGGATCGAACCGGCCGACTGTCGCGCCGCCTATGACGCGCTGGAGCCCGAACTGCGCGCCGCGCTAGACCTCGCCGCCGCGCGCATCCGGGCCTATCACGAAAAGCAGAAGCCGACCGACACCGACTATGTCGATGCGCAGGGCGTGCGGCTGGGCGCGCGCTGGACGGCGGTCGACGCGGCCGGGATCTATGTTCCCGGCGGCCGCGCGGCCTATCCCTCCTCGCTGCTGATGAACGCGATTCCCGCCAAGGTGGCAGGCGTCGAGCGGCTGGTGATGGTCACGCCGACCCCGAAGGGCGAGATCAACCATCTCGTCCTCGCCGCCGCGCATCTGGCGGGCGTGGACGAGGTCTGGCGGGTCGGCGGCGCACAGGCGGTGGGCGCGCTGGCCTACGGCGCCGGGCGCATCCAGCGGGTCGATGTCGTCACCGGGCCCGGCAATGCCTGGGTCGCGGAGGCCAAGCGGCAGGTGTACGGCATGGTCGGCATCGACATGGTCGCGGGCCCCTCCGAGATCGTGGTGGTGGCCGACGGCAGGAACGACCCCGACTGGATCGCCGCCGACCTGCTGAGCCAGGCCGAGCACGACACCGTCACCCAGTCGATCCTGTTCACCGACGATGCCGACTTCGCGACCCGCGTGGCCGAAGCCGTCGACCGGCAGATTCCCGAACTGGCGACCGCCAGCGTCGCGCGCACCGCCTGGGATGCGAATGGCGCGATCATCGTGGTCGATTCGCTGGAGGCCGCGATGCCGCTGGTCGACCGGCTTGCCCCCGAGCATCTCGAACTGGCGGTGGACGATCCGCAGGCGCTGTTCGACCGGCTGCGCCATGCGGGCTCGGTGTTCCTGGGCCGCCATACCCCCGAAGCGATCGGCGATTATGTCGCCGGGCCGAACCATGTCCTGCCCACGGGGCGCCGCGCGCGCTTCGCCAGCGGGCTGTCGGTGCTCGACTTCATGAAGCGGACCAGCTTCCTGGGCCTGACCGAGACCGCGCTGGCCGAACTCGGCCCCGCGACGGTGGCGCTGGCGCATGCCGAGGGGCTTCCGGCGCACGCCAAGTCGGTGGCGCTGCGGCTGCGGCTCAACCGGTGATCGTCGCGCCCGCCACGCCGGAGCATCGGGAAGGATGGCTGGCGTTGCGGGCGGCGCTCTGGGGCAAGGAGGCAGGCGATCCGGCGGATTTGCCCGAGGGTGACGGCAATTTCGTTGCGCTGCTGGACGGCCGGGTGATCGGCTTTGCGGAGGCGGCGGTGCGGCGCGATTACGTCAATGGCTGCGACGGCTCGCCGGTGCTGTTTCTCGAAGGGCTGTATGTCGATCCGGGCCATCGCCGCCAAGGGGTGGCCGGGGCGCTCGTCGCGGCGGTGGCGGATTGGGGCCGGGCGCAGGACTGTGCCGAGTTTGCGTCAGACGCCGAGCTGGCCAATACCGATTCGCATGCGATGCACCGCGCGCTGGGGTTCGTCGAGACCGAGCGGGTGGTGTATTTCCGCCGGGAATTGTGAGGGTTTCGGCCCTTGGCCTTCGACTTCGCTCAGGCTGAACGGGGTTTGGTATCCAGCCCAGTTCCCCAACCTCCGTTCAGCCTGAGCGAAGTCGAAGGCCACGTCCCACCCCGCCTCTCCCAAAATACGTGACGAATTGGCGACAGCCCGGTAAAGGCCCGCCAATGACTCGTCCCACCGCCCGTACCCAGGCGCGCGCCGCCGCGCGCCTTGCCGCCGTTCAGGCGCTTTACCAGCATGACATGGAACAGACGCCGCTGGCCACGCTGCTCCATGAATTCCACAATCACCGCATCGGCGCGACCATCGAGGATGTCGAATATGCCGATGCCGACATCGATTTCTTCGACGACATCGTGAAGGGCGTGCACGCCCGCCTGGGCGAGATCGATCGGGCGATCGAGGACAAGCTGGCCAAGGGATGGTCGCTGAACCGCCTCGACAAGCCGATGAAGGCGATCCTGCGCGCCGGCACCTACGAATTGCTCGCGCGGCACGACGTGCCGGTCGGCGCGGTCATCAGCGAATATGTCGACGTCGCCCATGCCTTTTACGAAAAGCGCGAATCGGGCTTCGTCAACGGCCTGCTCGACGCGATCGCCAAGGTCGCGCGGGCCTGAAGCCCCGCCCGCCCCGATGACCGAGGCGGAGTTCATCGCCGCGCTGCGCCGGATGCCGCTGCATCCCGGCGCGCGCGGGCTGATCGACGACAGCGCGGTGCTGACCGCCGCGCCGCTGGTCGTGACCACCGATACGCTGGTCGAGGGGGTGCATTTCCTGCCCCATGACCCGCCCGCCGATGTGGCGTGGAAGCTGGTCGCGACGAACCTGTCCGACCTCGCCGCCAAGGGGGCGCTGGTCGAGGGCGTCCTGCTCAACTATCCGCTGGGTGATGCCGCCTGGGACCGCGCGTTCCTCGTCGAGCTCGACGCCGTGCTGACCCGGTTCCAGACCCCGCTGATCGGCGGCGACACGGTGACGATGCGCGGGCCCCGGACGCTGACGCTGACCGCCTTCGGCCGCGACGCCGCCGCCCCGTCGCGCGACGGGGCCAAAGCGGGGGACGGCCTGTGGGTCACCGGGACGATCGGCGATGCCGGACTGGGCCTCGCGATCGCGATGAAGGGCGATGGCCCCACCACCCTGCGCGACGCCTATCGCCGCCCCGTCCCGCGTCTGACCGAAGGCCGCGCGCTGGGCCCCGTAGTTCATGCGATGATGGACGTGTCGGACGGCCTGCTGATCGACGCGATGCGCATGGCGGGCGCGAGCGGGCTGGCGGTGGCGATCGACCTTGACTCGGTCCCGCTCTCCGCCGAGGCACGCACCCATGGCGGCGAGGATCGCGCCGCCCGGCTGGCCGCGGCGACCGCCGGCGACGATTACGAACTCCTCTTCGCCCTGCCCCCCGACACCCCGCCCCCTGTCGCGGCAACGCGGGTCGGCCAGTTCGGTCCGGGCGAAGGCTTGCGGCTGTTCGACGCCAGCGGCCCGGTTCCCCGGCCCGCACGGCTTGGGTTCCAGCACGCGCCCTCGCGCTGAATTTCCTTTTCCACGCCGATCGCCCGCTGCTAACCTGCATCATCCGGGCATGGGGAGATCGCCCGGACAAGGGGGGATAGCGTGACGACGGGTGTGACGAGGATGCTGGGCGCGTCGGTGATGGCGCTTGCCCTGATGAGCCTGACCGCGATGACTCAGGACCAGGCCGCCCCGCCGCCCACGGCCGCCAGTCCGTCGGCGGCCGCCGCGCCCGTCCCGGTCGAGGCCTTTGCCGCGCTGCCCGAATTCGACAGCCCGGCCTTGTCGCCCGACGGCACCCGCATCGCCGCCAAGCGCGCGATCGACGGCAAGCAATATCTGATGGTCGCCCCGCTGATAAAGGGACAGGGCAAGCCCGCGCTGGCCGCGCTCAGCGACAAGGTCGACGTGAATTGGTGGCGCTGGGTCAATGACGAATGGCTGGTCGTCGGGCTGGGCAGCCAGGACACGATCCGGGGCGAGGATTATTACGTCACCCGCCTGATCGGCATCCGCGCCGACATGACCAAGATGGTGCGGATCGATTGGGAGAATTCGGGCTTCCGCGCCGACGAACTGCTGTGGACCGCACGCGACGGCAGCACCCGCATCCTGTTCGCCAAGCAGACCGGCATCTACGAGATGCAGGACGTCTATCCCTCGGTGTACGAGGCGGATGTCGCGACCGGGCGGGTCAAGCGGATCGCCTCCGGCCAGACCGATGTGTGGGACTGGTATGCCGATGGTGACGGCCAGTTGCGCATGGGCGTGCGCTATAGCGACGATACCCGGCAGAAGAGCATCCTCTATCGCCGGTCCAATGCCGAATCGTTCCACACCATCGCGCGCGCCAATGGCCGCAAGGACGAATCGGTGTTGATTCCGCGCATCTTCCGCGCCGACGGCACCGCACTCGCGATCGACGACAGCGACGGCTATGACGCGCTCTACGAAGTCACGCTTCCCGACCTGAAGCTGGGCCGCAAGCTCAGCAGCGTCACCGGCTATGACATTGACGGGGTCATCGGCAACGAAGCGGGCAACGACATTTCCGCCATCCGCTATACCGACCAATCCTATCACGACGCCTGGACCGATCCGCGGATCAAGGAATTGCAGGGCCTGATCGACAAGGCCGTCGCGCCGCGTCGCGCCGAGATCACCTCCTGGGACAAGGTGCGGAACCGCTTCCTGGTCGAAGTCGGCGGCGCGTCCCAGGCGGGCGCGCTCTATTATTGGGATATCGATTACGGGAACATGCAGTTCCTGACCTGGAACAATGCGCAGTTGCGCGGGCGGCGCCTCTCCCCGGTGCGCAGCGTCCGCTATAGCGCGCGCGACGGCACGTCGATCGAGGCGATACTGACGTTGCCGCGTGGCAAGTCGGACCGGAACCTGCCGCTGATCGTGCTGCCCCATGGCGGGCCGTTCGCCCGCGATTCGGAAAGCTGGGACTGGTGGACCCAGTATCTGGCGGAGCTGGGCTATGCCGTGATCCAGCCCAATTATCGCGGCTCCTCCGGCTATGGCACCGCCTTTGCCCGCAAGGGAGAAGGCGAATGGGGCCTGAAGATGCAGGACGACCTCAACGACGCGGTCACCTATCTCGCCAAGGAAGGCATTGCCGACCCCAAGCGGGTCTGCATGGTCGGCGCCTCCTATGGCGGTTATGCGGCCATGCGCGCGGCACAACGCGACGGAGCGCTGTATCGCTGCGCCATCTCCTATGCGGGCGTCTCCGACCTTCAGGCGATGAAGCGCTACGACTCGCGCTTCCTGTTCAGCAAGACGCGCGCCGACTGGCTGCAGAAACAGGCGCCCGACTATCACGCGGTGTCGCCGCGTTTCGGCGCCGCCGACATGACGATCCCGCTGTTGATCGTGCACGGCAAGGCGGACAAGCGCGTGCCCGTCAACCAGTCGCGGATGATGGTGGCGGCGCTGAAGGCGGCGGGCAAGCCGGTCAATTACATCGAACAGCCGCTGGCCGACCACCATTTCACCCGCGCCGAGGACCGGCTGGAATTCCTGAAAGCCATGGCCGCCTTCCTGGCCAAGCATAACCCGGCCTGACCCTTCCCTCGCGGTTGCGGGGGGCCGCTCCCCACCTTGTCGAAGGCGTCCCGCAACCCCATATCCCAAGTAGATTCGGCGCGCCTTTCCTTTTGGGGCCATTGCGGCTATGGCGGCGCCTCTTCGACATACCCTATAACACGACGAACCGAGGTATTTTTTGGCCAAGGAAGAACTGCTCGAGATGCGCGGCCGCGTGGTGGAACTCCTCCCCAACGCGATGTTCCGCGTCCAGCTCGAGAATGATCACGAGATCCTGGGGCATACGGCAGGCAAGATGCGCAAGAACCGCATCCGCGTGCTGGTCGGCGACGAAGTGCTCGTCGAGCTGACGCCGTACGACCTAACCAAGGGCCGGATCACCTACCGCTTCAAGTGAGCGACCGGCCCCATATGCCGCTCGTCCTTGCATCCTCCTCCCCGCGCCGCCGCGATCTGCTGGCGCGGCTGGGAGTCGTGCCCGACCGAGTCGCCTCCCCCGATATCGACGAAGCGCCGCGCGCCGCCGAGCTTCCCCGCGTCTATGCGCTGCGGCTGGCAGTGGAAAAGGCGCAGGCCGTCGAGCGTGCCGAGGGCGAGATCGTCGTCGCGGGCGACACCACCATCGCGCTGGGCCGCCGCATCCTGCCCCCCGCCGAAACGCAAGACGTTCAGCGCAAGCTGCTGCGTCTGATGTCCGGGCGGCGGCACCATGCGCTGTCGGCGGTGTGCGTGATCGACGCGACCGGCAAGGTGCGCACCCGGCTGGCCGACACCATCGTCGCGTTCAAGCCGCTCTCCGATGACGAGATCGACGCCTATGTCGCGTGCGGCGAAGGGCTGGGCAAGGCAGGCGGCTATGCCATCCAGGGCCGCGCCGAGGCGTTCGTCCGCTTCCTGCAAGGGTCGCATTCGGGGGTGGTCGGCCTGCCGCTGTTCGAAACCCGCGCCCTGTTGAAAGCCGCCGGGCTGCCGCTTGTCTGAATGGCTCTATGAGGCCGGGATCGGCGAGGCGCGCGCCGCGCTGGTCGCGGATGGCCGGATCGTCCAGGCCGGAATCGAGCTGACCGCCACGCTGACCGTCGGCACGGTGGCCGAAGGGCGGCTGGTCGAACTGCTCCCCGGTCGACAGGGCCGGGTGACGCTGGCGGGCGGCGGCGAGGTGCTGCTGTCGCCGGTGCCCAAGGGGATGACGCAAGGCTCTGCGCTGACCGTCATCGTCACGCGCGAGGCGATCCCCGAGCGCGGCCGCGCCAAGCTGCCCAAGGCGCAACAGGCCCCCGACGACGCGACGCCCGCCCCCGGCCCCGATCTGCGCGCCCGCATCGCCGCCACCGGCCTGCCGGTACGCGAATTGCGCGCGCATCAGGCGGACGATCTGGAAGCGGCGGGCTGGTCCGAACTGCTCGACGAGGCGGTGACGGGCGAGATCGGTTTTGGCGCGGGCGTGCTGCGGATGACGCCGACCCCGGCGATGACGCTGTTCGATGTCGACGGTTCGCCCCCGCACGAGCCGCTGGCGATCGCGGCGGCGCGCGCCGTGGCCGAGGCGATCCTGCGCCACGGCATCGGCGGGTCGATCGGCATCGACTTTCCCACGCTGGAGGGCAAGGGCCCGCGCCAGGCGGTGGCGGAGGCGCTCGACGCCGCGCTCCCCCTTCCCTTCGAGCGGACGGCGGTCAACGGCTTCGGCTTCCTCCAGATCGTGCGCCCGCGCCCGCGTGCCTCGATCCCCGAGCGGCTGGGGATCGACCCCGTCGGCGCCCGTGCCCGCGCGATCCTGCGCCAATGGGAGCGCGAGCCGCCCGGCCCGGCGATGGTCCACCGGCTCCCCGGCCCCCTTTACGATCGATTGATGGCCCAGCCCGATTGGCGCGACGAATGCGCGCGCCGCACGGGCCGCCCGCTGCAACTGGAACGCGCATGACCACCTGCCCCATCTGCGACAAGCCGACCGCCGCCGACCACGCCCCCTTCTGCTCGCGCGGCTGCAAGGACCGCGACCTGCTGCAATGGCTGGGCGAGGGTTATCGCATTCCGGTCAAAGAAAATGACGAAGAGGGGCTGGACACGGGGCAAAGCCACCCGTAAAGGCACGCCTCCAATCGCAATCGCGGTGTGGGCCCAAGTAGCTCAGTTGGTAGAGCATGCGACTGAAAATCGCAGTGTCGGTGGTTCGATCCCGCCCTTGGGCACCATTTTTCTGACATCGATGGTGTTTTGACGGTTCGCTTCTTGCGGGCTGTTTTTGCGGGGCTGGCGTTGACCCATGGCCTTCGACTTCGCTCAGGCTGAACGGGGCGTAGGATCAGGTCCTGTTTACGAACATCCGTTCAGCCTGAGCGAAGTCGAAGGCCACGCCCCACACCACTCCCCTCTCGCAGGCGGGAGGGGCTGGGGGAGGGCAAGGGGTTTCACCGAGTGGGCAGCCCGCGACTCTCCCCCCCTCACGGATAGCTGACGGTCTTCGGAATCTCCGGAATCTCGATCCGCTCGGCATCGTCCCCCGGCACGGTCGGAAACTCCCGCGCGCGCCAGGCCCGCTTGGCCTCCTCGATCCGTTCGCGGCGGGAGGAGACGAAGTTCCACCACACATGGCGCGGCGTGGTGAACGCATCGCCACCGCACAGCATCACCCGCCCGCCCGATTCGGACCGCAGCGTCGCGGCGATCCCCGGCTTCAGGATGTAGAGCCGCTGCGGCTCCAGCGGCATCCCCTCCAGGCTCGCCTCGCCCAGCGCGCAATAGACCGCGCGCTCCTCGGCCGACGCATCGATGGGCACGCTGCCGCCCGGCTCCAGCGCGATGTCGGCATAGATGGTGCCCGCATAGGTGGTCGTCGGCGCACGCTCTCCCCACAGCTCGCCCATGATGACCCGCGCGGTCGCCCCCTGCCCCGCGATCACCGGCAGCGCCTCGGCCCCGATATGCTCGAAGGCGGGGTCGATCTCCTCCTGCGCTTCGGGCAGCGCCAGCCAGGTCTGGATGCCCGACAGGATCGGCCCCTGCGGCCGCGTCTCGCCGGGCGAGCGTTCGGAATGGACGATGCCGTGCCCGGCGGTCATCAGATTCACCGCCCCCGGCTCGATCACCACGTCGGTGCCCAGCGAATCGCGGTGCCCCAGCGCGCCGTCGAACAGATAGGTCACGGTCGACAGGTTGATATGCGGATGCGGCCGCACGTCGATCCCCGATCCGGGCGCCAGCTGCGCCGGGCCCATCTGGTCGAAGAACAGGAAGGGGCCGACCATCGTCCGCTCCTTGTTGGGCAGCGTCCGGTGCACCTTGAACCCGCCCAGGTCGTGGGTGGAGGGTTGCAGCGTACGCAGCAGGAAATCGTCAAACATGGGTCGCCTCCGTGGCGTCGAGCAGCGCGATCAGGTCGGTCGGGAAATAGGGTTCGGCGTGCGCGGCCAGTTCGTCGCGGGTGAACCAGCGCCAGCTCTGCATGACCCGCTGTTCGAGCGCGGTATGGCCCGCGCCCGTCACCTCATGCGCGTCGATGTCGACGCGGAAATAGCGTTCGTCGGCATCCACCTCGACCCCCTCGATGGTGCGGAATTCGACCTGCCGCCGCGCGACCTGCGGCCCGCAATCGCGGTCGAGCCCGGTTTCCTCGCGCAATTCGCGCCGCGCGGCGTCCTCATAGCTCTCGCCCGGATCGACCGCGCCGCCCGGCGTGCACCAGAAGGGCGGGCGATCGCCGGGGGTGAAGCGGAACATCAGCGTCCGGCCCGCCCCATCCACCAGGAGGATGCGCGCGGCGGGACGGGGCAAGCGGGTCATTCGGCATCAAGCTCCGGATAATGGCGGAAAATTCCGCCTTCATTGAACGCCTGTCGCCGCTCGCTGTCCAGATAGGCGGCGATGCCGGGCAGGGTCCTCACACGGTCGTGCAAGCCGATCAGCGCGGGATAGTCGCCTTCGACCGCCGCCATCCGTTTCGGGAACATGTAGCGCAGGCCCGCGACCAGCTGGAACAGCGAGGTGTCGACCGGCGACCAGCGCCCGCCCGCCATCCAGTCGCGGTCCTCGAGCGCATCCTCGAAATAGCCGAGGAATTTGGGGAGCCGCTCGCCCCGAAACTGCGCGGCGGCGCGTGCGGCCTCGGGCTTCTGTTCGTGATAATAGGCGCCGGTCGCGACCGGATGATGGACGTTGTGGACCTCGGCGACCATGTCGCTGATCGTCAGTTGCAGCTGGTGGAGCCAGATACGCTCCCCCTCCGGCGCCAGGTCGTGCCGCTCGGTCAGCCAGTGGAGGATGTTGGCGACCTGCGCGATCGCCTGTCCCCCGGCGCGCAGATAGGGCGGCGCGAAGGGCGGGCGATCGCCCTTGCGCATGTCGGCAAGCAGCGCCTCCGCGCCCTCCTCCACGCCCCGGTCGCGATAGGGCAGACCTGCGGCCTCCAGCGCCAGCCGGACGAACTCGCCGCGTCCCGGCAGGCCGGGCCAGTACCACAGGTCATAGGGCATGGGCTTATTCTCCGGGCGCCTTCGCGCTGATCGCCAGCGCGTGGATACGCTCGGACAACAGATCGGCCAGCGCGTGGTTCACCCGGCGCTGGCGGGCGACGCGCGACTCCCCGGCGAACAGGGGCGATTCGACGATGACGCGAAAATGGCTCTCGCCGGTGCCGTCATCGCCCAGATGGCCGCGATGCATCGCGCTTTCGTTGATGACCTCCAAATGGGTGGGGGCCAGCGCCTGCGTCAGGCGGGCGGTGATCTGGTCGGCGACAGGAGCGGTGGTGATATCGGTCATAGCCCCTATATAGACGGTTTTTCGGGACAAGCGGATAGCCGTGGTACGTCGGTCGAGCAGCGATACCTCCAAGGACAAACCCGGCGCGCGGTTTCACGGCCGGGTCGAAAATACCGGCCGCGCCTGCGACCATGCCGGTTGCGCCGAAGCGGGTGAGTTTCGCGCGCCCCCGCCCGAGGGCACGCGCAGCGGCGACGGACCGGGGCAGTTCCGCTGGTTCTGCCTGGAGCATGTCCGCGCGTTCAACAGCCGGTACAATTTCTTCGAGGGCATGAGCGCCGACGAGATTCACCGCGCGCAGCGCCCCTATGCGGGTTGGGAGCGCGAGACGCGCGCCTTTGCGCAAGGGGGGACCGATCCGGGGCCGCGCTGGGCCGATTTCTCCGATCCGCTCGACGCCATCGCCGCGCGCTATCGCCGCGAGGCTGCGCCCGAACGCAGCGACGGCAAGCCGCTGTCGGGGCAGGATCGCGAAAGCCTGAAGGTGCTGGGGCTGGAGGCGAATGCGGACCGCAGCGCGCTGCGCCGACGGTATAGCGAGCTGGTGCGGCGCTATCACCCCGACCGCAATGGTGGCGACCGGAGCCATGAAGGACGGCTGCAAAAGGTGATTGCGGCCTATCAGCAGCTACGCCAGGCCCCCGCGTTCGCCTGAACGCTTATTCCTCCCCTGCAAGGGGAGGGGGACCGGCGAAGCTGGTGGAGGGGTGTCACCCTTTCGATAGCGGGACACCCCTCCGTCAGGCCTGCGGCCTGCCACCTCCCCTTGCAGGGGAGGAATCCAAGGCGGATCGACATTCCGGACTTCTTCTTCCCCTCTCCCCTGGACAGGGGAGAGGGTTAGCGGAGCTTGCCAGCCTGCTGGCTAGCGCAGCTTGGGTGAGGGGTACAGCGAGCCCAAAGGCTCACGCGCTCGCAAGGCGAGCGCCCACCCCTCACCCAGCTCCGACTAAGCCTTTGCTTTTGCAAAGGCCAAGTCTGCGCAACCCTCTCCCCTCTACGAGGGGCGAGGGAAGGAAAGGTTCCGCCCCAGTTACCTCCGCGGCCCGACCAACCCGAATCGCGCACCGTGCGGGTCCAGCGCCGACAGCGAATAATCGCCGCCGGGAATCTCCATCGGCCCGAACGCGATCGTGCCGCCATGCTCGGTCACGCGCGCCGCCGCGGCATCGATATCGTCCACCGCTAAGTAGAAATGCCATCCCGGCACGCCCCCCGGCGGGCACCCCATCAGCGCGCCCAGCACCACCGGCCCATCGGCCAGGAAGCGATATTCGCCCAGCTCGCCCATCGGCATCCCGCCGCGATGAGCCCAGCCGAAATGCCGCTGGAAAAAGGCGAGCGCCCGGTCGGGGTCGCTGGCGATCCGCTCGTTCCACACGACATGCCCGGTCGCGGGGCCGGTGCCATGCTCGACAAAGGCGCGCGACGGGCGCTCCTCCTCCGCCGCCATGATATAGAAGGGCGCGCCCAGCGGATCGGCGACCAGCGCCATCCGCCCGACGCCCGCCATGGTCCAGGCGGGCATCAGCACCGATCCGCCATCCTCGACGATGGTCGCCAGCGACTCGTCGACATCGACCACCGGCAGATAACCCAGCCAGACCGGCTTGCCCGCCGCCCCCGGCGGCCGCTGCATCAGGCCGCCGATCGCCTCGCCCTCGGTCGTGGCGAAGATTCGGTAATCCAGGTCGGCGATGCCGCTGTCACCCACCTGCCATCCGATCACGCCCGCATAAAAGGCCTGCGCCGCCGCCGCATCGTCGGTCAGCAATTCGTACCAGATGAAATTCGCCATTACCCCACCCCATCTTATTGCCGATCTGTCAGGGCGTTATGACGCTCCCCGGAGCCGATTCGGCGGCCCGTCGGCTCCCCCGACGATGACGCCCAAGCCCTGCCGACGCAATCGCCGCGACCGGGCCGATCCGCCATCTTCCTGCGATCACCGCCATTGAGTAGGGAGCCGCGCTTGGCCTAAGGCGTTGAGCGACGAGACGAGGGCCTGATGACCAACATCCCGAATACGCTTCCCGACAGCCGCGATACGACGATCCTCGACGCACCCGACAAGATGGTGTCGGTGCGCGACCTGTTCGGCATCGACACCGACATGGAGGTGCCCGCCTTCTCCGAGGCCGATGAGCGCGTCCCCGATCTCGATCCCGCCTATGTGTTCGATCCCGACACGACGCTGGCGATCCTGGCCGGTTTCGCGCACAACCGCCGCGTGATGGTGCAGGGCTATCACGGCACCGGCAAGTCGAGCCATATCGAACAGGTGGCCGCGCGCCTGAACTGGCCGTGCATCCGCATCAACCTGGACGCGCATATCAGCCGTATCGACCTGATCGGCCGCGACGCCATCGTCCTGAAGGACGGGCAGCAGGTGACCGAGTTCCGCGAGGGCCTGCTCCCCTGGGCGCTCCAGACGCCGACCGCGCTCGTCTTCGACGAATATGATGCGGGCCGTCCCGACGTGATGTTCGTGATCCAGCGCGTGCTGGAGACCGAGGGCAAGCTGACCCTGCTCGACCAGAATCGCGTCATCCGCCCCAGCAAGTGGTTCCGCCTGTTCGCCACCGCCAACACCATCGGCCTGGGCGACACCAGCGGCCTGTATCACGGCACGCAGCAGATCAACCAGGGCCAGATGGACCGCTGGAACATCGTGGTGACGCTCAACTATCTGCCCGCCGCGACCGAGGCGCAGATCGTGCTCGCCAAGTCGGGCGAATATGACAAGCCCGAGGGCAAGCAGCTGGTCGAGAACATGGTCCGCGTCGCCGACATGACCCGCAAGGGCTTCATCAACGGCGACATCTCGACCGTGATGAGCCCGCGCACGGTCATCACCTGGGCGCAGAACACGCTGATCTTCAACAACGACCCGGGCTTTGCCTTCCGCCTGTCGTTCCTGAACAAGTGCGACGAGAACGAACGCGCGCTGGTCGCCGAATATTATCAGCGCGTGTTCGGCAAGGACCTGCCCGAGAGCGTCGTCAGCCGGGCCTGATTCCCTTGGGCAACGAAACCCCTCTCGACCGGTTCAAGGCGGTCCTCGGCGGCACGGCGCGCACCATCGCGCAGGAGCCGGAGGTGGAGCTGGCCTTCACCGCCGACGCGCCCGCGCAATCGGGCAAGCATATCCGCGTGCCGATGCCCGGCCGCGCGCTGCCGCCCGAACAGGTGGCCGAGGCGCGCGGCTTTGCCGATGCCTTCGCGCTGCGGCTGAAGCTGCACGACACCGCGCTCCATGCCCGCGCCGCGCCGACCGAGGCGGTGGCGCGCGCGGTCTATGACGCGGTGGAGACCGCGCGGATCGAGGCGCTGGGCGCGCGGGGCTATGCCGGGATCGGCGACAATCTGGCGCATGCGCTCGACGTGCGGCTGCGCTCCGACCCGATGACGCGGGCGCGCAACCGCGACGAGGTGCCGCTGTCGACCGCGCTCGGGCTGCTGCTGCGCGAGCGGATGACGGGGCGCCCCTCGCCCGCCGAGACGGCACCCGCGCTGGCGCTGGTCCGCGACTGGCTGGAGGGGGCGACCGATCTCGACGCGCTGGCGGGCGCGATGGACGATCAGAAGAGGTTCCAGACGCTGGCCGCGCGCATGCTCGCCGACCTCGAACTCGCCGAGCCCCCCGCCGAGCCCGAACAGGCCGATGAGGGCGGCGACGACCAGGAGGGCGAGGACCAGCAGAATGAGGACGAAAGCGACGATCAGGACGACGAACAGGGCCAGGGCGAAGGTGAGGTAGAAGCCCGCGCCGAGAAGCGCGACTCGGACAGCGAGGATGGCGAATCGCAAGAGCAGAGCCAGGATTCGCTCGACGATCTCGACGGCGAACCCGGCGAGGATGGCGACGAAGGCAGCCAGCCGACCCGCCCCAACCGCCCGATGAACGATCTGGCGTCGCAATTCGACTATAAGCCCTGGACCACCCAATATGACGAGGTGATCGCGGCGGGCGAGCTGTGCGACGCCGATGAGCTGGCGCGGCTTCGCGGTTATCTCGACCAGCAGCTGGCGCATCTGCAATCGGCGGTGTCGAAGCTGGCCAACCGGCTGCAACGCCGGTTGATGGCGCAACAGTCTCGGTCGTGGGACTTCGACCAGGAAGAGGGGATTCTCGACGCGGCGCGGCTGGCGCGCGTGGTGGTCAATCCCGGCCAGTCGCTGTCCTACAAGATCGAGCGGGATACCGATTTCCGCGATACCGTCGTCACCCTGCTGATCGACAATTCGGGCTCGATGCGCGGACGGCCGATCGGCATCGCGGCCATCTCCGCCGACATCCTCGCGCGCACGCTGGAGCGGTGCGGGGTGAAGACCGAGATCCTGGGCTTCACCACCCGTGCGTGGAAGGGCGGGCAGAGCCGCGAAACCTGGCTGGCCGCCGGGCGTCCGCCGCAGCCGGGGCGGCTGAACGACATTCGCCACATCGTCTACAAGCAAGCCGACGAGCCGTGGCGGCGCGCGCGCAACAATCTCGGCCTGATGATGCGCGAGGGGCTGCTCAAGGAGAATATCGACGGCGAGGCGCTGATGTGGGCGCACAGCCGCCTGGTCGCGCGGCCCGAGGAGCGGCGCATCCTGATGGTCATCTCCGACGGCGCGCCGGTCGACGACTCGACGCTGTCGGTCAATTCGGGCAGTTATCTGGAGCGGCATCTGCGCCAGGTGATCGGCTGGATCGAGAGCAAGAGCCCGGTCGAGCTGGTCGCGATCGGCATCGGCCATGACGTGACCCGCTATTACGCCCGCGCGGTGACGATCATGGACGCCGAACAGCTGGGCGGCACGATCATCGAGCAGCTGGCCAGCCTGTTCGACACCCCGTGAGCCGGATCGCGCCCCCGGCGGAGGGTTTCGTCGGGCCGGTCAAACGCTCAATCACGATCGCGGGCCACGCGACCTCGATCAGCCTGGAGCCGGTCTTCTGGACCGCGCTGGAAGAGGCGGCGGTGGCCCATGCCCTGCCGCTGTCCGCCCTGGTGGCGGAGATCGACGCGCTGAGGATCGGCGCGGAGGATCCCCCCAATCTGGCGAGCGCGATCCGGTCCTGGCTGTTCCTGCGGCGGTGATCGGGTTCGCGAAGCGGCGGGGATGGGCGTGGTCGACGCGCCACGGATGAGTATTGCCCCTGGGGCGAGCACGGGGCGTGGGCTTCGACTGCGCTCAGCCTGAACGGAGGGGGGGCTTATGTCACCCGAACCCTTGGCATAACCGCAGCATAATCGCTTCCGACACCCACCATGCCCCCATCCCCTCACCCCCGTTCGGCCTGAGCGAAGTCGAAGGCCATGGGATGACGGTTGCCCCCGGGGCGGCGGACCGGGCGTGGGCTTCGACTTCGCTCAGCCTGAACGGAGGGGGGGACTTATGCCAGCCGTACCCTTGGCATAACTGGGGCAAGATCGCTTCCGGCACCAAGCATGCCCCCATCCCCTCCCCCCGTTCGGCCTGAGCGAAGTCGAAGGCCATGGGATGACGGTTGCCCCCGGGGCAAAGGATCGGGCGTGGGCTTCGACTGCGCTCAGCCTGAACGGAGGGGGGACTTATGCCAGCCGAACCCTTGGCATGACCGCAGCATGATCGCTTCCGACACCGACAATACCCCCATCCCCTCCCCCCGTTCGGCCTGAGCGAAGTCGAAGGCCATGGGATGACGGTTGCCCCCCTGGGCGAAGGACCAGGCGCGGGCTTCGACGTCGCTCCGCCTGAGCGGAGGTGGGGAAGACGTCCCTCCCCGATTGACGCCGCCGCGCGGCTCCGGCAGGGCGCGCCGTCTGTTTCGGGGTATGTGTGGCCGGCATTACGCATCGCGACCGGGGATTGCGGGTCCATCGCTGGCTGGGGCTGGTGAGCGGGCTGTTCGCGGTCGCGCTGGCGCTGTCCGGCGTGATCCTGGCCTGCGCGCCGCTGATCGATCGGATCGCCGCGCCGGACCGATACCGGACCAGCGGCGAAACCCGGATCGCCGCACAGGCCTATAGCGACGCCGCGTCTCGCCGCCTGCGCCCCGGCGAGCGGATCGCCACGCTGGCGCTCGGCGAGGGATCCGCGCCGGTCGTTGTGACGCTCGACCGGGCGAGCGACCGCGTGCAGCGCCAGCTATTCCTCGACCCGCCGACCGCGCATATCCTCGCCAGCGGCTGGCGCGACGGCGGGGTGATCGGCGCGGTCCGGCGCCTGCATGACGGGCTGTTCCTGGCGGGGGCGGGGCGATGGATCGTGGGGATCGCCGGGATCGCCATCGTCCTGACCGGACTGAGCGGGTTCTGGGCAGCGTTGGCATGCCAACGACCCGCCAGGCGCTCTGGCCGGAGAGGCGACGCCGTCAGGGCCTGGCATCGGGGGATCGGATTCTGGTCGGCGGTCCCGGTGCTGGCCATGACCGTCAGCGGCATCGCGCTCGCCTGGTCCGATACGGCCAGCGCGCCGCGCGCCGCGCCGCCGGTCGCCCGCCCCGCCCTGCCCGTCGCGCGGGTGGTGGCGAGCGCGCAGCGCTGGTCACGAGGGTCGCTATCGGCGATCGACTGGCCGACCGAACGCTCGGCGGACTGGACCTTGTCTTTCGCGGGGCCCGCGCCCGGCATCGTCAAGGTTGCCGATGACAGCGTCGGCGCGGTCGCCGCGCCGGGTCATGCCGCGCCGGTGATGCTATCCTGGGCGCGCCGCCTGCATGATGGTCGCGCCATGTCCTGGGCCGGGCGCGCGCTGGCGGTGCTGGTCGGCCTGCTGGCGCTGGGAACCGCGGCGACCGGGCTGATCGCCTGGACGCGGCGCCCGAAGGTCAGACCCGCTCGACGCTGAGCAGGTCGGTCGCGTCGAGGCCGAGCAGGTCGATATGGTCGCGGATGCGCGGCCATTGCACCGCCAGGAAGCTCTCGCGCTCGGCGGCGCGCAGCCGGTCGGCGGCCCCCGGCATCACGAACATGCCGACGCCGCGCCGCACCTCGACATAGCCATCGTCCTGAAAGCTCTGATAGGCCTTGGCGACCGTCAGGGGGTTCGCCCCCTGGTCCGCCGCCAGCGCGCGGACCGAGGGAAGCTGGTCCCCGGTCCGGTAGGTGCCGTTGAGAATGCCCGCCGCGATCGTCCCGCGCAGGCGGATGTAAACCGGGCTGTCGTCGCCGCTAAGAGCTGTCATGCCAAGTTAATACAGCAACGCCTCGGGAAAGTCGAGGGGCTATGATGACAACGTTTGCACGATCGTCGCGGCAGCGGCTCGGCCTATCCGCCCCAGCTCGACACGATCCGCGCCATGTCCGGGCGCGGCCGTTCGTCGAGCGGGCGGCCGGGCGTGCCGAGGAAGACGAAGCCGACGATCCGCTCGGGCGCGGCGCCGAACGCGTCGCGCACCGCATCGGAAAAGGCGGGCCAGCCGGTCAGCCAGCCCCCGGCATAGCCCATGGCATGCGCGGCATGGAGCAGGTTCATGCACGCCGCCCCCGCCGACAATTCCTGTTCCCACAACGGGATGTGGCTTTCGGTGCGGGGAGAGGACAGGACGACGACCAGCGACGGCGCCTGATGCGCGAACTGGTCCAGCGCGGCGATCTCGGTCGCGCCCGCCTGCGGCCGTTCGGCGCGGTACGCCGTCGTGATGACCTCCGCCAGTCGACCGCGCGCCTCCGTCGGCACGATCACGAAGCGCCACGGCGCCAGCTTGCCGTGATCGGGGGTGCGCGCGGCGATGGTCAGCATCTCGGCCAGCTGGGCAGCGTCCGGCCCCGGCGCGACCAGATCGCGCGGCTTGCCCGAACGGCGCGTCGCCAGCAGCGAAAGCGGGGTCGTACGGTCGTTGAACACCATGTCGGAGGAGGAATCGCTCATGGGTTCGATCTTTACGGCGTCGCGCATGATATTTACAGTCGCGGCTTTGCCGCTAGGTTACCAAACCATTACGCCCCAGCGTGCCGACCGGCGCGCGGGGCGATTTCGATGGAGTAAACGCCGGCATGGCGACTGCGTATGAGGCCGCCGCGCGCGGCAAGACGGTTTTGGGGCATCCCCGAGGCCTGTTCCTGTTGTTCTTCACCGAAATGTGGGAGCGTTTTTCCTTCTACGGGATGCGCGCCATCCTGGTCTTCTACCTGACCAAGCATTTCCTGTTCACCGACGAACCGGCCTTCGGCATCTACGCCGCCTATATGTCGCTGGTCTATTTCACGCCGGTGATCGGCGGTTATCTGGCCGACCGCTATCTGGGGGCCAGACGCGCGGTGCTGGCGGGCGGTATCTTCATCGCCTTCGGCCATTTGCTGATCGCCGTGATGGAAGGGCCGCAGGGCGCGCAAGGCGTCTATCTGGAGGGCTTCTACCTGGCGCTGGCCGCGATCGTGATCGGCACCGGGTTCCTCAAGGCCAATATCTCGGTGCTGGTCGGGCAACTCTATGCCCGCGACGACATGCGGCGCGATCCCGCCTTCTCGATCTTCTATATGGGGATCAACGGCGGCGGCGCACTGGGGCCGATCGTGTGCGGTGTGCTGGGCGAGACGGTGGGCTGGGCCTATGGCTTCGGCGCGGCGGGCATCGGCATGTTGCTGGGTCTGGTCGCCTTTATCGGGCTGAAGCGCGAGCTCCACGGCGCGGGTGAAGCGCCCTCGCTGCCCGCGCTGCGCGCCCCGGTCGTGGCCGGTCTGTCGCGCGAATGGCTGATCTATCTGGGCGCGATCGTGGCGACGCTGGTGACGTGGCAGCTGATCCGGCATCAGGATGCGGTCGGCACGCTGCTGATCGTGTTCAGCATCGGCACGGTGGGCTTCATCCTGTGGCGGGCGGTGTTCACCCTGGGCAAGATCGACCGCGACCGTATCCTGGCCGCGCTGTTCCTGATCGCGCTGTGCCCGCTCTTCTGGGCGCTGTTCGAACAGGCGGGCTCCTCGCTCAACGTCTATACCGACCGCTCGGTCGATCGCAGCCTGCTCGGCTGGACGATCCCGGCCTCGGCCTTCCAGTCGGTCAACTCGATCTTCATCATCCTGCTGGCCCCGGTCTTCGCGGCGGTCTGGACCCTGCTCGCCAAGCGGGGATGGGAGCCGAGCGCGCCGTTCAAGTTCGGCATCGGGCTGGTCGGCGTGGGCGCGGGCTTTCTGGTCCTGGTGGCGGGGGCCGCGCTGTATGCCGGGGCGCCGACGCCGGTGATCTTCGTCATCCTGGTCTATCTGATCCACACCATGGCCGAGCTGTGCTTCTCGCCGGTCGGTCTGGCGGCAATGACGCGACTGTCGCTGCCCAGCATGACCGGGCTGATGATGGGCACCTGGTTCCTCGCGACGGCGGCGGGCAATTTCATCGCCGGGCTGATCGCGCAGGCGACCGGCGGCGAGGGCGCGGGGCCGGACAAGGTGCTCGACGTCTATACGCGGATCGGCTGGTTCTCGATCGGGATCGGCGTCGTCGTGCTGGTCGTGTCGCCCTTCATCGCCAGGCTGATGCACCTCGACCTGCTGAAGGCCGATGCCGCACTGGCGGGCGACAAGGAACTGGCCGAACCGGCGGCGGCGGGCGTCGATACGCGGCTGGAGCAGAAGCCGCTGTGAACCAAATGGGGCGGTTCGGGATGACCCAGCCGCCCCTTTTTCCCTACCCCCCTGCTCTTCCGATCACCCCCACCTCCGTTCGCACTGAGCGAAGTCGAAGTGCACGGGATGACGCCTGCGGACAGGCCGGGGCATGGGCTTCGACTTCGCTCAGCCTGAACGGAGGTTCGGGGGTATTACTCCGGCGAGCGGCTCAGAGACGCGTCATCGCCATCGCCCGCTCGCCATAACGCGGCCCCGCCGTGCCGCCCCGCGGAGCCGCTTCGTCCAGCGTCGCCAGCTCCTCGGCCGAGAGCGTCAGTTCGGCCGCCTTCATCGAATCCTCCAGCGTCACGCGCCGCTTGGAGCCGGGGATCGGCACGATGTCGTCGCCCTGCGCCAGCAGCCAGGCCAGCGCCACCTGCGCGGCACTCGCGTCATGCGCGGCGGCGATGGACTTCACCACTTCGACCAGTGCCATGTTCCGGTCGAAATTCTCCTCCGAATAACGGGGATCGTTCCGCCGATAATCGCCCTCGGGCAGATCCTCGCGCCGGGTGATCTGCCCGGTCAGGAACCCGCGCCCCAAGGGGCTGTACGGCACGAAGCCGATGCCCAGTTCGCGCACCACGGGCAGGATGTCGGCCTCGACATCGCGTTCCCACAGCGAATATTCCGACTGGACCGCCGCGATCGGGTGGACGGCGGCGGCGCGGCGGATCGTCTCGGCGCTGGCCTCGGACAGACCCAGGCGGCGGACCTTGCCCTGTTCGACCAGCCGCCCCATCGCGCCGATCGTATCCTCGATGGGGACGTTGGGATCGACCCGGTGCTGGTAGAACAGGTCGATCGTCTCGACCCCCAGCCGCCTGAGCGACCCCTCGCACGCGCGCTGGACATTGGCGGGGGTGGAGTCGACGCCCGTCATGCCGTTCTCGTCATAGCGGAAGCCGAATTTGGTCGCGATCACCACCGCGTCGCGCTGGCCGCGAATGGCACGGCCGACCAGTTCCTCATTGACCAGCGGGCCATAGATTTCGGCGGTGTCGAACAGGGTCACGCCCAGCTCGATCGCGCGGTGGATGGTCGCGATGCTCTCCGCCTCGTCGGCCTGGCCGTACATGTTCCGGCCGACACCGGCCATCGGCATGCAGCCGAGACCCAGCGCAGAAACCTCGAATTCGGGGCCGAGCGTGCGGTATTTCATGGGGTGTCCTCGTCGATGGTGCGGCTGGCTCGGGAAACGGTCGCGGTGGCGGCAAGGTCCATGCTGACATTGCCGAGCGTCCGGAAGATGTCCGGAATCGTCTCCACCGCGATCAACAGCCCCAAAGGCGCGGCGGGCACCCCCAGCGCGACGCAGACCGGCGCGATCGAGGCGAAGAAGGTGATCTGCGACGGCAGGCTGGCCGAGCCCAGCGAGCACAGGATCGCCACGACCACGGCGGCCGCGACCGAGGCCATGCCGGGCACGATCCCGAACCAGTCGGCGATATAGAGCGCCACCGCGACGTTCATCGCGGGCTGGGTCGCGCGGAACATCGCGACCGCCATCGGCAGGACCAGGCTGGCGGTGCCCGGCGCGATGCGCAGCACCTTGGTCCCCTCGACCATCGCGGGCAGGCTGGCGAGCGAGGATTGGGTGGAGATCGCCACCGCCTGCGCCGGGGCCAGCGCGCGGGCGAAGCGCGCCAGCGGCACCCGCGCGCCCAGCATCGCCACGCCGTAAGCCATCAGCATCACGATCACGCCCACGCTGGCGATGATCGCGATATAATGGGCCAGCGCCCCGAACGCGCCCCCGCCCGCGCTCGCCCCGACGACGAAGGCCAGCGCGAACACGCCCAGCGGCGCCAGCCACAGCACCCATCCGATCAGGACCAGCATCGCATCGCGGATCGCGGTGAAGAATCGCAGCAGCAGCGCGCGCCCCTCGCCCTCGATCCGGGTGATCGCAAAGGCGAAGGCCAGCGTGAACAGGATCAGCGACAGCAGCGCATTGTTGGTGGCGGCGGCGAAGATGTTGGTCGGCACGATGCCGGTCACGAACTCGGCGATGGGCGGCGGGGCGGCGACCGGCTCGGCATGGCCCAGCGCCGCCTTCAGCGCCTCCGCCGCGTCGCGCGGGATCGGCACCGCGTGCAGCAGCGCGGGCGTGACGACGGCGGCCATCGTCGCGGTCAGCGTGACCAGGATCAGGAAGGTCAGGATCGCCCGCGCGGCGATCCGCCCGGCCTGCGCCGCCTCCGCAGTCGCGGTCACCCCGGTGATCAGCAGCGTGACGACCAGCGGGATGACCGTCATCTGCAACCCGTTCAGCCACAGCGTGCCGACCGGCCGCGCGACCGCGACACCCGCTTGCGCCAGCCCGGGCGAGGCCGCCGCCAGCCCCACCCCCGCCAACAGACCGGCGGCCAGACACAATAGGATCAGCGTGGCTCGGGACATGAAGGGGCCTCGGTTCCTTTGAGCTTTTGGAAAGGTCACGCTAAACGGGGCGCGACCGCATGGTGTTTCCTCTTAATCCGGCAGGGACTTGGCCGCATGGCAAGAAAATATTTCGGCACTGATGGCATTCGCGGCGCCACCAACGGCGCGGTGATGACCGCCGAGATGGCGATGAAGGTCGGCATGGCGGCCGGTGCCTATTTCCAGCGCGGCGATCACCGCCACCGCGTCGTAATCGGCAAGGACACCCGCCTGTCGGGCTATATGCTCGAATCGGCGCTGGTCGCGGGCTTCACCAGCGTCGGCATGGACGTGGTGATGCTCGGGCCGCTGCCCACGCCTGCGGTCGCGATGCTCACCCATTCGATGCGTGCCGATATCGGCGTGATGATCTCCGCCAGTCACAATCCCTTTGCCGACAATGGCATCAAGCTGTTCGGCCCCGATGGCTACAAGCTGTCCGACGAGGCCGAGGAATCGATCGAGGACCTGATCGAGCAGAATGTCCCGCTGGTCCCCTCGGGCAAGATCGGCCGCGCGCGCCGGGTCGACGACGCCGCCGGGCGCTATATCCACTTCGCCAAGTCGACCTTCCCGCAGGCGCTTCGCCTGGACGGCCTGCGTGTCGTGATCGACTGCGCGAACGGCGCGGCGTACAAGGTCGCCCCCGCCGCCCTGTGGGAACTGGGCGCGGATGTGGTCGCGATCGGCGTGACCCCCAATGGCACCAACATCAATGACGGCGTCGGCTCGACCGCGCCGCAGACGCTGGCCGAGACGGTGGTGGCGAGCGGCGCGGATATCGGCATTGCCCTTGACGGCGATGCCGACCGCCTCATCATCGTCGACGAGACCGGCGCGGTGGTCGATGGCGACCAGCTGATGGCGATGATCGCGACCAGCTATGCCCGCGAAGGGAGACTGGCAGGCGGTGGCCTGGTCGCGACCGTCATGTCGAATCTGGGGTTGGAGCGGCATCTGGCCGCGCAGGGGCTGGGCCTGATCCGGACCAAGGTGGGCGACCGCCATGTGCTGGAGGCGATGCGCACGCGTGGTTACAATGTCGGCGGCGAGCAGTCGGGGCATATCATCCTGTCCGACTATGCCCGCACCGGCGACGGGCTGGTCGCCGCGCTCCAGGTGCTGGCCGAGCTGAAGCGCGCGGGCGCACCCGCCAGCGAGGTGCTGCACCGCTTCGATCCCCTCCCCCAGCTGCTGAAGAATGTCCGCTTCGCGGGCGGCAAGCCGCTGGAGCATGAGAAGGTGCAGGGCGTCATCGCCGCCGCCGAGGCCGAACTGGCCGGGCGCGGTCGCTTGGTCATCCGCCCCTCGGGCACCGAACCCGTCATCCGCGTGATGGCCGAGGGCGAAGACAAGCGCCAGGTGGAGACTCTGGTCGACCGGATCTGCGACGTGGTGCGCGAGGTGGCCGCCTGATGCTGGAGATGCGCCCCGATTGCGAGCGCTGTGGCACGGACCTGCCCCCGTCCCAGGGCGGCGCCTTCATCTGCTCGCTGGAAACCACCTTCTGCGCCGAATGCGCCGACGAGCTGGACGAGATCTGCCCCGATTGCGGCGGCGAGCTGCTCGACCGGCCGACCCGCATGGGCCGTGTGCTGAAGGCCAATCCCGCCTCCACGCAAGGCCGTTTTCGCGGCTGATCTCGACCCCGCGTGCCTGCCGCTCTATGCGGGCGTCATCACATTGAAGGAGTTTCCATGCCCCAGCTCGTCCTGATCCGCCACGGCCAGTCCGCCTGGAATCTCGAGAACCGCTTCACCGGCTGGTGGGATGTCGACGTGACCGCACAGGGTGCGGCCGAGGCGCGCGCGGCGGGCGCGATGATGGCCGAGAAGGGCCTCGACTTCGACCTGACCTTCACCAGCCTCCAGACCCGCGCGATCAAGACGCTGAACCTGGCGCTGGAGACGATGGGCCGCCTCTGGTTGCCGACCGAGAAGCATTGGCGGCTGAACGAGCGTCACTATGGCGGGCTGACCGGCCTGGACAAGGCGGAGACGGCGGCCAAGCATGGCGACGAGCAGGTCAAGATCTGGCGCCGCAGCTTCGACGTGCCCCCGCCCCCGGCGGATGCGGGCGGCGAGTTCGACGTGTCGGGCGACCGCCGCTATGCGGGCATCGACGTGCCGCAGACCGAAAGCCTGAAGGACACGATCGCGCGCGTCCTGCCCTATTGGGACGAGCGCATCGCGCCCGCGCTGCGCGACGGCAACCGCGTGCTGATCTCCGCGCACGGCAACTCGCTGCGCGCGTTGGTCAAGCATCTGTCGAACATCCCCGACGACGAGATCACCGGTCTGGAAATCCCGACCGCGCAGCCGATCGTCTATGAACTGGCCGACGACCTGACCCCGACCGACCGTTATTATCTGTCGGAACGCTAAGCGACCGGGAGACGTGGGGCGGTCTGACGTGCGACTGCCCCGCGCCCCGACCTCTTCGCGCCATCGCGGCTTCGCGTGAGCCATTTGATTTCACGCGAAGCCGCGAAGACACGAAGATTTTTGTTCGCGCAGAGGCGCAGAGGACGCAGAGTCGTTTGGGATATCCGATTTCGGTCGGGAGACATGACCACCGGATTGGACACGGAGGGCATGAAACAAGGAACGCTATCTCTGCGTCCTCCGCGCCTCTGCGCGAACACAAAAGCCTACCCCGCTCAACCCGAACCTTTCGGCTGACGGGCATGCCAGCCGATCAGGATAAACCTATGCGATTGCCTCGCATACAGCCCCCTTCGCGCCATCGCGGCTTCGCGTGAACCATCTTATTTCACGCGAAGCCGCGAAGACACGAAGATCGTTCGCGCAGAGGCGCGGGGGACGCAGAGATGTGGCGCCCCGTTCCCACGTTTCGCATTCGACTATTTGGCCCTGTCTCCCGGTCGAGACGTGTTTGGCAGAGCGGCCAGTCCAGACGCGTCTGCGCGATTGAAACGCCCCAGCCCCCACGCTCCGGCAAAATCACCCGCCACCATGCCCGAACGCATACGGAAACTTGCCCCCCTCGCCCCGTCCCGCTAGGCAGCCCGCTTCCCCGGCAACGGGGCCAAAGGGGCTAAGGCGGAACAGCGGATATGACGTCGGTCGGGATCATCATGGGGTCCACTTCGGACTGGGAAACCATGCGGCATGCCGCCGAGACGCTGGAGGCGCTGGGCGTGGCGCATGAGACCCGCGTCGTCTCCGCGCACCGCACGCCGCAGCGTCTGTACGATTATGCCACCACCGCCGCCGATCGCGGGATCAAGGTCATTATCGCGGGCGCGGGCGGCGCGGCGCACCTCCCCGGCATGGCCGCGTCGATGACGCATCTGCCGGTGCTGGGCGTGCCGGTCGAATCCAAGGCGCTGAAGGGCATGGATAGCCTGCTGTCGATCGTCCAGATGCCCGGCGGCATCCCTGTCGGCACGCTGGCCATCGGCAAGGCGGGTGCGATCAATGCGGGCCTGCTCGCCGCCTCGATCCTGTCGCTGTCCGACGAAGACCTCGCCAAGCGTCTGAAGGACTGGCGTCAGCGCCAGACCGACGGCGTCGCCAACGATCCGCAAGGGTAAGCCGATGCTGAAGCCGGGTTCGACGATCGGAATTCTGGGTGGCGGCCAGCTGGGCCGGATGCTGGCGGTGGCGGCCGCGCAACTGGGGTATCGCACCCATGTGCTGGCCCCCGACGAGGAGAGCGTCGCGGCGCAGACCGCGTCCGCGCTGACCCGCGCCGATTATCACAATACGGTCGTGCTCGCCGACTTCGCCGCCGCCTGCGACGTCGTCACCTATGAGTTCGAGAATGTCGACGTGACGCCGGTCGAATGGCTGGCCGAGCGGCTGCCCGTCCACCCCGCGCCCGCCGCGCTGCGCGTCGCGCAGGACCGGATCGCCGAGAAGAGCTTCGTCGAAAAGGTCGGCGGCCGCCCCGCCCCCTGGGCCGCGGTCAATTCCGCCGCCGACCTGACCGCCGCGCTGGAGCGGATCGGCTGTCCCGCGATCCTGAAGACCACGCGCTTCGGCTATGACGGCAAGGGCCAGGCGCTGATCCGCGAGATGGCCGATGCCCCCGCCGCCTGGGAAGCGATCGGCGGCCCCGCCGTGCTGGAGGGGTTCATCCATTTCAGCCACGAATTCTCGATCCTGGTGGCGCGCGGGACCGACGGCACGACCGTCCGCTACGACCCGCCGCACAATATCCACCGCGACGCGATCCTGCGCACCTCTACCCTGCCCGCGCCGCCCGAGATCGTGGCGCAGGCCGAGGAGGCGACCGCGCTCGCCATCCGCATCGCCGAGCAGCTGGGCTATGTCGGGGTGCTGGCCTGCGAATTCTTCGCGACCGAGAACGGCCCCGTCTTCAACGAGATGGCCCCGCGCGTCCACAATTCGGGCCATTGGACGATCGAGGGTGCCGAAACCTCGCAGTTCGAGAATCATATCCGCGCGATCTGCGGCCTGCCGCTGGGCGACACGTCGCTGACGGGTACGTGGGTGCAGATGGAGAATCTGATCGGCGACGACGCCTGGGACGGCGCGTTCACCGAAAAGGGCACCCATCTCCACCTCTATGGCAAGGCCGAGTCGCGGCCGGGACGCAAGATGGGGCATATCACGCGCGTGACGCGCTGAGCGGGCGTCAGCTATCGCCGGACGGTGAAGGTTACCGGCACCAGCACCTGCGCCTGATAGACCTGATCGCCCTTCATCACCGGCCGGATCCGGAATTGCCGGTAGAGCCCCAATGCCGCCGCGCCGAAACCGCGCCCCTTGGGCCGCTCCGCCGCGATCGAACAGCTTTTGGGCGTTCCCGGCCGGGGCACGTCGCATAGCAGCACCGCGATGCCGCTGACCCCGCCCGCCCAAGCCATTTTGGGAAAGGCTTTGTCGATCAGCTCTTGCGGCGGCTTTTCGATCCATTCGGCAAGCGCGTAGCGGAGCCGTCCTTCGCCCGGACCGTCACCGTCGCCGCGTCCGTTGCCGGTGCCGCGCCCCTCGCCGCCCGTCCCGCGCCCGCTGGCGATTCCCGCCCCCAGCCCATCCGAAATCGCCGTCCCGACGCGCAAGGCCGGCTCGGCCGCCAATCCCGCCGCCGGGGCGGGCAGGTCGACCATGTCGAACCGGGCAGGCGCGACCGCCGCCGGGGCGGCCTGTCGGGCGGGACGCGCGGGCGCCGGGCGTGGCGATCCGCCCCCGGCGGTCGGATGCGGCACCATGCTCTCGCGCCTGACCGGGGCGGGTGCGACCGGCGGCGGCGGCACGGGGACGGGCGGAGGCTCCGGCGGGCGGGGCACGTCGAACAGCGTCAGCAGCGGCCGGGCCGGGTCGTCGATCAGGCGATGCCGGGGCTGCCCCCAGATCAACAGCACGACGAACGCGACATGGACCGCGACCGTGGCGACGACCGCCGCCGATCGCCGCCCGTGATCCCGCCGGACCGAAACGCTGTCCCGCATCGCGCTATTCTCCCGGACGGAGGATCACCGCGATGCTGATCGACGTCAAGTCCGCGCCCAGTCCTCGCCGATCCGGCGCAGCACGTCGAGCGGCACGCGGCCGTGACGCAGCACGGTGGTATGGAACGCCTTCAGGTCGAACCGCGCGCCCTGCTGCTTCCGGGCGGACTCGCGAATGTCGACAAAGACCGAATGGCCCAGCTTATAGCTCGCCGCCTGGCCGGGATTGACGCAGTAGCGTTCGACCTCGCGCGTCGCGAAACCCTCCGCCTCGCCCTCGGCCTCGACGAAATGGCGGATCGCCTGTTCGCGGGTCCAGCGCAGGTGATGCAGCCCGGTATCGACCACGCAGCGATTGGCGCGGAACAGCAGGAACTTCAGATAGCCCAGCTGCCCCAGCGGATCGTCGTCATACATGCCGATCTCGTCCGCCAGCTGCTCGGCATAGAGCGCCCAGCCCTCGCCATAGCCCGAAAAGCCGTTGATCTTGCGGATCAGCGGCAGCCGCGTGTTGGACAGCGCCAGCCCGCCCTCCATCTGATGCCCCGGCAACCCTTCGTGATAGACGGTCGTGGCCAGGCAGAATTTGGGCCAGTCGGCGCTGTCCTTCAGGTTGAAATAGACCAGGCCGGGGCGCGATCCGTCGATGGCGGGCCCCTGCGCAAAGGCCGCCGCCGCGCCCGCCTCGGTCTGGGGCGGCACACGGCGCACCTCGAAGCCATAGGGCGGCATGCGTTCGAACACCTGCGGCAGGCGGGTCCGGATCGCTTCCAGCCGCGCGTTGCAATAGGCGATGGCGGCGCGCTTGCCCTCGTCGGTATTGGGATAGAGCTGGTCGGGATTCTTGTAGAGCGCGGCCATGCGCTGCCCCACCGTGCCCTTGGTGAAGCCCTGCTTCTTCAGCAGCGCGTCGAGCCGGGCGGACAGCATCGCCGCCTGGTCGCGGCCGAAGCGATGGACCTCGTCGGGCGAGAAGCTGGTCGTCGTATTGGCCTTGAGCGCGACCGGATAATAGGCCGCCCCCTCGCGCAGTTTCCACACGCCCGCATCATGCGTCGCCTTGGCCCGCAACGCCTTGGCATAGGCGAGCTGGCGATCCAGCGCGGGCAGCACCTCCGCCTCATAGATTTTCGTGGCCGCCTGCGCATAGCGGTCGCCCAGCCCCTTGTCGGCGGCGCGGCGCGCGAGCGACCGGACGACCAGCGCCTCGCTGGCGGGCTGGCGGGTCTTGCCCATCTGTTCGATCGCGAGGTCGAGGATGAAGTCGGGCGGCACCACCCCCTGCCCCGCATCGTGGCGCATCCGGTCGGTCTGCGCATCCATCTGCTGCCCGAAGGCGCGCAGCCGCATCAGATAGGCATCGGCATCGCCCGCATTGGCGATCTTGTGCTTGGTGTCGAGAAAGTCGGGGACCGACTGATAGGCGCCCGACAGCTGCGACACGACATAGGGGCTGGGCCCATAGGAATAGCCGCCGAAATCGAACGCCTGCACCGCTTCCGCCGAGCGCCGGGTGTAGAGGACCGATTCCAGGTCGATCCGCTCCTCGGGCGACAGGGTGGCGGGGTCGATCGCCTGGAGCCGGGCCAGATCGGCCTTGGTCGCCGCCTTCGCCGCCGCGATCCCGGCGGGGGACTGGTCGGACAGACGCCCCCGCAGATCGGCATTGGCGCCGGTGTCGAGGCCGAGGCTGGTCGCGCCCTCCGGACTGCGGCGGAGCTGTTCCTGGACCAGCGTGTCGAACAGCGCGGTCAGGCGGGCGGATGCGCTGGTCTGGGCCAGAACCCCCTCGCTGCCCGCCGCCACGGCCAGCGCCGCCGTGCCCCCCAGGAAATGCCGCCGGTCGATCATGCTTGTCCCCTTTTTGGTTTTCGATGGGCAGCGTAATGGGATTTGGCGGGAATTGAAGCGGTTATGCGGCGGGTGTTTGCACATGGGCTTCGACTTCGCTCAGCCTGAACGGCTGCGGGCAAAGACCCATTCCACCCGACGTTCAGCCTGAGCGAAGTCGAGGCCAAGGGAAACCCCCCAAAGAAAAAGGGCGGCCCGTCCTGCGACGCACCGCCCTTCCCTCGCTCAAGGCGTGGAAATCACCCCGCGCGCGTGCCCGACAGCGGGAAGCTGCCGAACGCGCCCGCGCCGACCGAGCCGGTCAGCGTGTCGCCATCGGCGGTCGCTTCGCAGTCCAGCGTCATCGGCATGGGCGAGGAGATCGACATCTTCCAGTGGATCGTGTTGCCCGACACGCTCCCCTCGATATCCATCGCCCCCATCTGGCCGCCGCCCGAGCCGGTGAAGCGATCACCCTCGGTGGTGACGGTCAGGGTCATCTCCTGGTCGCCCAGCGGCGATTTGACGGTGCAGTTCCAGGTGCCGTCGATGTCGGCCATATTCGCTCTCCCTTATTGTCCGGCGGCGGGGGCGGGCCCCGCCACATCGGCCGCCTCGACCACCTCGACCGGCAGGCCCAGCGTATCGAGCTGTGGCTTGACCGTCTTGGCATCGCCGACCACGACCCAGATGAATTGCCTGGGGTTCAACGCCGCCTCGATCGACTTGTTCAGCTCGGGCAGCGTCATCGCCTGATACCGCCGGGTGATCGTCGCATAATAATCGTCGGGACGGCGGAACAGGTCGTTGGCCTGCATCGCCGACAGTACCGCGCCCGACGTCTCGAAGCTGCCCGACAGCGAGCGGATCGCCCCGGTGATCGCGCGGTCGAACTCCACCTGGTCCATCGGCTTGGTGGTCAGGAATTCGGTGACGTCGGTGCGCAGCGCGTCGATCGACGGGCCGGTCTTGTCCGCCTGCACCGGCGCCGACATGACATAGGGCGCGGCAAATTCCGAGGTCTGGAAGCCGCCGCGCACGCCATAGGACCAGTGCTTGTTCTCGCGGATATCGGTGTTGATCCGGCTGAGAAAGCTGCCGCCCAGCGCGTCGTTGGCGGTGTTCTGCACCAGCAGATTGTCAATGCCCTTCAGCCCCGTCGGCGCGCCCGCCAGGATCATCGACTGCGGGCTGTCGGGCCGGTTGACCAGCACGATCCTGGGCGCCGAGGGCTGCCCCGCCGCGAAGTTCTTGACCCCCGCCGCGCCCGTGCCGCGCCAGTCGCCCAGCACCCGGTCGAGCGCCGCCTTCACCTCGGCCAGCGGACGGTCGGAGGTGACGAAGATCTTCGCCTTGTCGGGCCGCAGCCACGCCTGCTGGAACGCGATCAGGTCGGCGCGGGTCAGCGCCGCCACCGCCTGCGGATCGCCCGCGCCCTGCGCCTTGGCATAGGGGCTGGTCGGCCCATAGACGAGCGGCGGCAGGACACGGCTCGCCAGCCCCTGCGGGCTGGTCAGTTCCTGCTTGATGCCCGCCAGCGTCTGCGCCTTGACCCGCGCCAGTTCGGCATCGGGGAAAGCGGGGTTGCGGACGATATCGGCATAGAGATCGAGCGCGGGCGCCAGATTGGCGCTCGGCACGTCGAGGCCGACGACCGTGCGGTCGTTCGATGCGCTCGACCCGATCGAAGCGCCCAGCCGCTCCTGCTCCTCGGCGATCGCGATCGTGTTGCGGTGGGTGGTTCCCTCGTCCAGCATCGACTGGACCAGGCGCTGCGTCCCCAGCTTGCCGGGCACGTCGGCGGCGATCCCGGCGTCGAACGACATCGCGATCTGCGTCACCGGCACGGCGGTCCGCTGCGCGTAGATCAGCTCGATCCCGTTCGCCAGACGGCTGCGCTCGACCGCCGGGAAGCTCAGCGGCTTGACCTCGCCGACCTCGGGCAGGCTGCCGCGCGTCCCCTTGACCGGCTGGTCGGGCGCGGCGGGCACATCGGCACGCGGCGGCACCTTGGCCTCCTCATAGGCGTCGCGCGCGCCGGGCACGACGGTCAGCGTATAGGCCGGGCGCGACAGCCATTTGTCGGCCGCCGCCTTGACGGTCGCGGGCGTCTGCGCCGCGATCGCCAGCAACTGCTTCTTATATTTGCCCGGATCGTTCGAGTAGAGCGCCCCCTCGGCCAGCGCCACCGCCTTGCCGCCGAAGCCGCCGACCGATTCCAGCCCCTCGACACGGCCCGACACGAACCGGGTCACCGCGCGCCGCACCTCGTCGGCGGTCGGGCCGTTCTTCAGGAAGTCGGCCAGGATCTCCTGCATCCGCTTGTCGACCAGCGCCGGATCGACGCCGGGACGGACGATCGCGGTCATGTTGAACATGCCGACCTGTGCGAAGGGACGGTCGCTGGCCGACACCTGCACCGCCAGCTTCTCCTGCTTGACCAGGATATTGTCGAGCCGCGACGAGGCCAGCCCGCCCAGGATCGACCCCGCGACCACCAGCGGTGCGCTCTCCGGGTCGTTCAGCCCCGGCACCGCCCAGTTGCGGCTGATCATGACCGCCGCCACGCGGTCCTTCATCACCTCGTTGACGGGGGCGGGCAGGGTCGGGATGGCGACGGTCGGCAGGACGCTCTTGGGCCCCGGCTTGATCGCGCCGAAATATTTCTCCACCAACGGCTTGGCGGTGGCGACGTCGATATCGCCCGCCAGCACCAGCACGGCATTGTTCGGGCCGTAATGCTGCCGGAACCAGTCCTTCACCGTGTCGAGCGTCGCGGCGTCGAGATCGGTCATCGAGCCGATAGTGGTATGGGCATAGGGATGGCCCGCGGGGAACAGCCCCTCCAGGATCTTGTACTGGGTCAGTCCGTAGGGCTGGTTGTCGCCCTGGCGCTTCTCGTTCTGGACGACGCCGCGCTGCTCGTCGAGCACGCTCTGCGTCACCGCACCGAGCAGATAGCCCATGCGGTCCGATTCCAGGAACAGCGCGCGGTCGAGCGCAGCGGTCGGCACCGTCTCGAAATAATTGGTCCGGTCGAAATAGGTGGTGCCGTTATAGTCGGTCGCGCCCACCGACTTGAGCGGCGCGAAGAAGTCGCCCGGCGCATTCTCCGACCCGTTGAACATCAGATGCTCAAACAGATGCGCGAACCCGGTCTTGCCCTTGGGCTCGTGCTTCGAGCCGACGTCGTACCACACGCTGACCGCGACGACGGGCGCCTTGCGGTCGGTATGGACGACGACGCGCAGGCCGTTCTTCAGGGTGAAGGTCTGATAGGGGATGTCGACCGCCTTCACGAGGGTCGATACGGGCGCGGGCTTCGCGGTGGCGACGGCCTTGACCGCGGTCTGTGCAGAAACGGCCTGGCCCGGCAGGACGAACGCGAGGGCGGCGGCGCCGGTCAGCGCCACGGACTTGATACGCATGATCTTTTGAGTCTCCCCACTCAGTAAGGGGTCGAGCATAGCGGGCGCGCGACGGACCGCAATCCCGGTCCGACACAGCGATTTCGCCGCATCCCGCTTGCCACCCTTTCGCAATCGAAACGGCCATCCCATCTTGCGGACAGCATCATGCGCCCACCCCTTGTGTTGCCAATTTGCAACACCATCTGACCTGGAAAGCGACAGGAACCCCAGATGAACCTCGAAAAATTCACCGACCGCGCAAAAGGCTTTCTGCAAGCCGCGCAGACCGTGGCGATCCGCAACAGCCATCAGCGCATCGCCCCCGAACATCTCCTCAAGGCGCTGATCGAGGACGATCAGGGCATGGCCGCCGGTCTGATCCAGGCGGCGGGCGGCGACGCCAAGCGCGTCGAGCGCGAAACCGACGCCGCGCTGGCCAGGATCCCGGCCGTCTCGGGCTCGGGGGCGCAGTCGTCCCCCGGCCTCGACAATGACCTGGTGCGCGTGCTCGACCAAGCCGAGCAGGTCGCGCAAAAGGCGGGCGACAGCTTCGTCACCGTCGAGCGGCTGCTGCTCGCGCTGGCGCTGGCCTCCACCACGGCGGCGGGCAAGGCGCTGGCGGCAGGCGGGGTCAATCCGCAAGGACTGAACGGCGCGATCGAACAGCTGCGCCAGGGCCGCACCGCCGACACGGCGGGGGCGGAGGACCGGTACGACGCGCTGAAGAAATTCGCCCGCGACCTGACGCAAGTGGCGCGCGACGGCAAGCTCGACCCGGTGATCGGCCGCGACGAGGAAATCCGCCGCACCATCCAGATCCTGGCGCGCCGGACCAAGAACAACCCCGCGCTGATCGGCGAACCCGGCGTCGGCAAGACCGCGATCGCGGAAGGGCTGGCGCTGCGCATCGCGAACGGCGACGTGCCGGATACGCTCAAGGACCGCAGGCTCATGGCGCTCGACATGGGCGCGCTGATCGCGGGTGCCAAATATCGCGGCGAGTTCGAGGAGCGGCTGAAGGGCGTGCTGGACGAGGTGAAGGCCGCCGAGGGCGACATCATCCTGTTCATCGACGAGATGCACACGCTGATCGGCGCGGGCAAGGGCGACGGGGCGATGGACGCCTCCAACCTGCTCAAGCCCGCTCTGGCGCGCGGCGAGCTGCACTGTGTCGGCGCGACCACGCTCGACGAATATCGCAAGTACGTCGAGAAGGATCCCGCGCTCCAGCGGCGGTTCCAGCCGGTCTTCGTCGGCGAGCCCACGGTCGAGGACACCATCTCGATCCTGCGTGGCCTGAAGGAGAAATATGAACTCCATCACGGCGTGCGTATCACCGACGGCGCGTTGGTGGCGGCGGCGACGCTGTCCAACCGCTACATCACCGACCGCTTCCTGCCCGACAAGGCGATCGACCTGATGGACGAGGCCGCCAGCCGCATCCGCATGGAGGTGGAGTCCAAGCCCGAAGAGATCGAGACGCTCGACCGCCGCATCCTGCGCCTGAAGATCGAGCGCGAGGGGCTGCGCCGCGAGAGCGACGCGGCCAGCATCGACCGGCTCGGCCATCTGGAGGAGGAACTCGCCAACCTCGAGGAACAGTCGCACGCGCTGACCCAGCGCTGGCAGGCGGAGAAGGACAAGATCGCGGGCGAGGCGAAGCTCAAGGAACAGCTCGACCAGGCGCGGATCGAACTTGACCAGGCGCAGCGTAGCGGCGACCTCGCGCGGGCCGGCGAGCTGTCCTATGGCCGTATCCCGCAGCTGGAGAAGCAGCTCGCCGAGGCGCAGTCCGCGACCGAGGGCGCGATGCTGCGCGAGGAAGTCACCGCCGACGATATTGCGGGCGTGGTCAGCCGCTGGACCGGGGTGCCGGTCGACCGGATGATGCAGGGCGAACGCGAAAAGCTGCTCCGCATGGAGGAGGTGATCGGTGCGCGCGTGATCGGCCAGGAGGATGCGGTCCGCGCCGTCTCCACCGCCGTCCGCCGCGCGCGCGCCGGGCTACAGGACCCCAACCGGCCGCTGGGCAGCTTCCTGTTCCTGGGGCCCACGGGCGTCGGCAAGACCGAGCTGACCAAGGCGCTGGCCGAATTCCTGTTCGACGATCCCTCCGCGATGGTGCGCCTCGACATGAGCGAATTCATGGAGAAGCACAGCGTCGCGCGGCTGATCGGCGCCCCCCCCGGCTATGTCGGCTATGAGGAAGGCGGCGTCCTGACCGAGGCGGTGCGGCGGCGGCCCTATCAGGTCGTGCTGTTCGACGAGGTGGAGAAGGCGCATGGCGACGTGTTCAACGTGCTGCTCCAGGTGCTGGACGACGGTCGCCTGACCGATGGCCAGGGGCGCACGGTCGACTTCTCGAACACGCTGATCATCCTGACCTCCAACCTGGGCAGCCAGTATCTGGCCAATGTCGAGGACGGGCAGAGCGTCGAGAGCGTCGAGCCGCAGGTGATGGAGATCGTCCGCGCGCATTTCCGCCCGGAATTCCTCAACCGGCTGGACGAGATCATCCTGTTCCACCGGCTGGGCCAGAGCCATATGGGCCCAATCGTCGACATCCAGGTCGGCCGCGTCGCCAAATTGCTCAGCGATCGCAAGATCACCCTGCACCTGACCGACGCCGCGCGCGAATGGCTGGGCCGGGTAGGCTACGACCCGGTTTATGGCGCACGCCCCTTGCGCCGCGCGGTCCAACGGCACCTCCAGGACCCGCTGGCCGAGGAGATCCTGCGCGGGCATGTGAAGGACGGCGCGACCGTCACCGTGGATGAAGGCGACGGCAAGCTCGCGTTGTCGGTGGGGTGATTTCTCCACAAAAAAAGGGGCGGTGGCAAATGCCACCGCCCCCAGTTGCGATCCAGATGGGATCTTAGAAGGTGACGCGTGCCGTCACCGAGAACAGGCGACCCAGCGCGTCGTAGGTCGACGGATAGGTGTTGCCGCTATTGTAGCTGGTCGAGCCGATCGACGAACCGACGAACGGCGGCTTGCGATCGAACAGGTTGCGCACTGCGAACAGCAGCGAGAACCGGTCGGTCGCCTGGAAGCGCGTCGTCAGGTCGAAATAATGATAGGCGCCGATACGCTGGAACGCGGCGACCGGCGCACCACCCGACTCAATGTCGGACGCCAGCGCCAGCGGCTCATACTTGGCCGGGGCCAGGTAACGCCACAGGACCGACAGATCGACCTTGCCCACCGACAGCGTGGTCCGCTGGTTGAACGAGAACTCGGGCTGGATCGAGCCGCAATTCACCGAATAATAGCTGGTGCACTCGCGGTAGATCGAGCTCGGGGTCGCCTGGAACTTCGAACGGCTGGTCCAGTTGCCGTTGAAGGCCAAGGCCAGCTTGCCGAAGCCCAGATCGTGACGATAGTTCGCCGCCACGTCGATACCGTCGGTCAGCAGTTGGCCGAGATTGGCCAACGGCGTGGGCAGACCAGGGGTTGACGCCGAGCTGCCGTCGAGCCCGCCGGTCAGCGGATTGCGACGGATGCCGGTGCACGCCGTGCTGGTTGCGCTGGCAGCCGACAGATTGCCGAAGCAGCTGTTGATCACGTCGCCTTCGGTCGGCGAACCGATCGCGTTGGTCACCTTGATGTTGTAATAGTCGACCGTCAGCGAGAAGCCCGACAGGAAGGTCGGCTGGATCACTGCACCCACGGTGAAGGTGGTCGCCTTCTCAACGCCCAGATTGGGGTTGCCGCCGCCGGTGATGTTGATCTGGCCCGACGAACCGTTGGCGATGTTGCCGATCGTCGAAGCCGGTGCGCCCTGCGCCAGGCAGACCGCGCGCAGATTGGCGTTGTTGACCGGCGCGGCGCCCGCGCAGGGGTCGTTGGCCAGGTTGCCCAGCTGGGTGATCGTCGGCGAGAACAGCTCACCGATGTTCGGCGCACGCACCGCGCGGGTGTAAAGGCTGCGCAGCTTGAACGCCGCAACCGGCTCCCAGCTACCGCCGGCCTTCCAGGTCCAGTTGCCACCCGAACGCGAATAGTCCGAATAGCGGGCACCAGCTTCCAACGTCAGGCTGCGGAAGAACGGCTTGTCCTCGATCAGCGGCGCGACGACTTCGACGAACCCTTCCTTCACGTCATAGCGGCCGCTGGCGTCGGGCGAAGCCGCACCGTTGCCGAGCACTTCGTCGGGCGTCTGGGTGGCGACGTCCGAGCTCGTGCGCGCGGTATACTTACGATACTCGCCGCCCAGCGCGATGCTGATCGGGGTCGAGGCCAGCGGGCTGGACACACCGAAATCGCCCGACACGACGCCGCGCAACGTGCCCAGCGTGGTCTGCACCGTGCTGCTGGTGTTGGCGCCGAGGATGAAGGCGAGCTGGTCGGCGGTGATGCTGCCGGCCGGGCCGAACAGGTTGATCGGAACGCAGTTGTTCGACGTGTCGACGCAGCTCGTGGTGCTGGTCGCCAGCGACGCCTGCTGCAGACGCGAGAGCAGGCCGTTGCCCGACTGGCGCTGAACGTTCTCGCTCTCGCCATAGGTGCCGAACACGTCATAGCTGAAGTTGCCGAACAGCGCGCCGCGCACGCCGGCGCGGATGTTGAACAGCTGCGTGGTGTATTCGCTGATGCGGGGGCCCGCCTCTACGAAACGACGCGATGCCGCCGTGGTGAAAGTCCGGTAGTTGGGATCGGTCGGGCTGGTCGCGGCGTAATAGGAATTGCACTGCGCCTGGGTCGGAGCCTGGATACCCGCCGTGTTGGGATCGGCATCGACCGCATTCAGACAGAAGGTGTTGCGCGCGGCGGCCGGGATATAGGGGTTGCTGATCGGAATGGTCAGCGCATTGCCGAAGGTCCCCGACGGCGCGATGATCGTCGACACGGTGTTCTTCGAGAACATCGCCTGGCTGTAGAATTCCAGGTGATCCGAGACTTCATACTTCGTCGAACCGAAGATGTTGAAGCGCCGGAACGGCGTCTGATAGATGTTGTACGGATTGAAGTTGAACGAATTGTACGTCGGGACCAGCGCCCCCGTGGTCGGGTCGATCTGCTGGGTCACCAAATTCGGCACCGAGAAGCGCCCCGGCACGGTGGTGCCCGAACCGCCTGCCTGACCGGTATAGGAATCGATCGACTGGATGCCGAACGAACGATCGCCCTGATAGACGGGGTCGGTTTCCTGGTAACCGATGCTCAGCACCGCATTGCCGCGGCCATCGTCCATGTTGGTGCCGACGGTCAGTTCGGTGCGATAGCTGTGGCCGTCGCCCTTGCCGGTGATCTGGTCGGTGACGGAGAAGTCGACGCCCGAGAAATCGCTGCGCGTGATGAAGTTGATGACGCCTGCGACCGCGTCTGCGCCGTACGTGGTCGACGCGCCGCCGGTCAGGATGTCGGTCCGCTCGATCAGCGCCAGCGGGATGTTGTTGAGGTCGGTCGCGCCGGTGAGATCGGCGGGCGCGATACGCGCGCCATCGACCAGCACGAGGTTGCGGTTATAGCCCAGGCCGCGAAGGTTGACGAACGAGGCACCGCCATTGCCGTTGTTGACCTGCGAACCCAGCGAAGGAACCGCACCCGGCAGCTCGCGCAGAATCTGCTCGGCGGTGTTCACCTGACGCAGCTGGATTTCTTCCTGGCCGACGACGGTGACGGGGCTGGTGGCGACGATGTTCGGATTGCGGATCAGCGTGCCGGTCACGACGATGTCGCCGCCGGTGGTGGCCGTCGAGGTCGACTCGCTGGTCTGGGTGCCCGGCTCCTGTGCGGCCGTCGGCGCGGCGACCGGGGCATTGCCCGTGGTCTGGGCGAAGGCAGGCATTGCACCGAAGACCGCGGTACCGGCCAGCAGGCTGGTCGCCAGCAACTGGCCCTTGAAGATCTGTTTCATGTCTTACCCCTTTTGAGCGCTCCGTAAGGGGGCAGAGCGCGTTCCTGCGCAGATTGACTCTGCTGCATGGCTTCGTGGGTAAACGGCCTATAAAAGCTTATACAACCGCCATTTAGCTAAATTGCCACCTTTTTGCTGCATTGTAGCATAAGTGTCACAGCCACGGTGACCGACCTTTGCGGACGAGCGCAAGCCCGGCTTGGTGTGTAACAATAATAGAAACTTGCGTCTTGGGCATTCACAAGGAATACCGTGTCTTAGCCGGTCATTCCCGATCCGGCGGCGCAAAGGGAAATGCGTCATGTCTCCATTCTTGCCTCTCGTCATGGCCCTGCAGGCCGTACCGGCGCCGTCCGCCACACCACCCGCCAAAACTGAAGCGGAAAAGGTGATCTGCAAGCGGATCGTCGAGACAGGTTCCTTCATAAGGGCGCACAAGACATGCGCGACGCGTGCCCAATGGGCGCGCAGCAGCGAAGCCAACAAGGCCGTCGCGCAGCGCATGGTCGAGGACAATAGCGGACGGCCCACCGGCCAATGACATGGCAGGCGGCGGTGGTCGGGCTCATGTCGGGCATCCTATTGGCACCTTCGGCCGCGACGGCTCAGGTATCGGACGGCGGTGCGGTCCGTCGACTGGACCAGTTGAGCCAGTGCCGGGCGATGACCGACGACAAGGAACGGCTGGCTTGTTTCGATCGGGCCAGCGCGGCCATTCTGGCATCGCGTGCGGCCGGTGACCTGATGGTCCTCGACCGCAAGGCGGTGATCGCACGGAAGCAATCGCGGTTCGGGCTGGCGGTACCGACCAGTGAGATGTTCGGGGGCGGCAGAGCCGACGAGGTCACCGACGTCCGACAGTTGGACAGCACCATCAAAACCGCCAGCGCCGCCAAGGCCTATGGGCGCTGGAACCTGGAACTGGCCAATGGTTCGGTCTGGCAGACGGTCGATGCGTTGACCTTTGGCCCCAGCAAGGGCGATGCGATCACTCTGAAGGAAGCGCCACTGGGCGGCTATCGCGCGACGATCGCTGGCGGCCGCTCGATCCTGGTCAAGCGGATCCGCTGACCCCCCTCACCCCATCGGCCCCGTCACCAGCAGCGGGTCGAGCTTGCGACCGCGCCATTGCAGGCTCCAATGGAGGTGCGGGCCGGTGGCGCGGCCCGTGGCGCCGACCGCGCCGATGGGTTGGCCCTGGCGGACATGGTCGCCGGGGCGGACGTCGATGCGCGACAGATGCAGGAAGGCGCTGTTGAGACCCTGGCCGTGGTCGAGCATCAGCAGATGCCCCTCCAGCGTGAAGGGCGTGTCCGCCGCCAGGAGCACGACGCCGTCGGCAGGCGCGCGGACGATGGCGCCGGTGGCGGCGGCGATGTCGGTGCCGGAGTGATAGCTGCCCGGCTCGCCGCGATAGATTCGCTGTGCCCCGAACAGGCCGGAGATGCGGCCCCGGACCGGCCATATCAGCGGCTGACGCCAGCCCTCCGCATCCGTGTCTTGGGCACGGGCGGCGCGGATCCGGTCGAGTTCGGGCGGGCGCAGCCGCTGGAATTCGGGATCGGGGACGGGATATTTGGGCAGGCGGTCGAGCCGCTCGATCCGCCAGGCGCGCGGCGCGACGGTCAGGCTCTGGCGCCACTGGCGACCGTCCGCCAGCGTCGCGACCAGTTCGGCGGCGGGTCCGGCGTCGCGGTCGAACCCGATCAGGAAGGCCCCATCCGGCGCAATCGGCACATCCTGTCCGTCGAGCGTCATCGCGACCGTACCCGCAGGCGCCTGTCCCCGGATCAACCCGCCCTGGCTGAGTTCGCCAGTCCAGCGGAACGCCGAGCGGGCGGCGGCGGGCACCGCGACGGTCTGCGCCGGGAGCGGGGACAGGCCCAGCCCCGCGACCAGCAGCCCCAGCGCGACACCGCCCGCCTTCCTCATTGCGGGGCAAGCACCTGCGCGGTCGCCTGCGCATCGGCATAGGCTTCCTGTCGGCTGGCGCTCCAATATTTCAGCTCCTCGAGCGGGATGCGACGGCCCGTCACCGCGCAGACGACATGGTCGCCCGGCGACAGGACGCGAAAGCCATTGGCCAGATAATGGAGCCGCGCGGGGCGATCGGTGTTCGACATCAGCATCTTCGTCACTTTCGGGTCAAAGGAGCGTGGGCTGGTCCGGCCGGGATTGATCCGGCCTGGGCTCCCGTTTGGGCTTGTCATAGGTTTTGGGGGCGGGGCGCTCAACCCCGGCCCGGCTACCGTCCCCGTCGACCGCAACATCGACCGTGCCGTCGCGGAAACGCAGCGTCAGCGTGTCCGCCGCGCGCGCCGCCTCGGCCGAGGACAAGGTCTCGCCGCCGGGCCGCGCGGTGATGCGGGCATAGCCGCGCTCCAGGATGCGATCGGGGTTGAGCGACTGGACCAGCCGCCAGGTCACGGCCAGCCGGTCACGCCCACGCTCGACCTGGCGCTCGAGGATCGCCGGGCGCAGCGCCGCGCCCGCCCGGTCCAGCCCGCCGCGCGCCAGCGTCACCCGCCGCTCCAGCCCGCGATCGAGCCGCGCCCCCGCCTCGTCGGCGCGCTGGCGTTGGGGGCCCAGCAGCTGGTCGCGCTTGGGCAAAAGGCGGGCCATGGCGTCCAGCCGCTCGCGCCCGCGCTCGACATAGCGGCGCGCGCAGCGTTCGGTCCGCTGGCGGTGGCTCGCCACCGTCAGGCGCAGGTCGGCCAGCACCGGCACCGCGATCTCGGCCGCCGCCGTGGGGGTCGGCGCGCGCAGGTCGGCGGCATAGTCGCACAGCGTCGTGTCGGTTTCATGCCCCACCGCCGAGATGATCGGGATCGTGCATTCCGCGACCGCGCGGACCACCACCTCTTCGTTGAACGACCACAGATCCTCGATCGAGCCGCCGCCGCGCGCGACGATCACCAGATCGGGGCGCGGCACCGGGCCGCCGGGGGCGATCGCATCGAAGCCCCGGATCGCCGCGGCGACCTCCTCCGCCGAGCCCGCGCCCTGCACCTTGACCGGCCAGACGATGACGTGCGTCGGGCAGCGATCCTCCAGCCGGTGGAGGATGTCGCGGATCACCGCGCCGGTCGGCGAGGTGACGACGCCGATCACCGGCGGCATGAAGGGGAGCGGCTTTTTCCGCTCGCGCGCGAACAGCCCCTCGCCCGCCAGCTTCGCCTTCAGCTTCTCGAACAGGGCCATCAGCGCGCCCGCGCCCGCCAGTTCCATCCGTTCGACGACGATCTGGTATTTGGACCGGCCGGGGAAGGTGGTCAGGCGGCCGGTGGCGATGACCTCCACCCCGTCCTGCGGCTGGAAGGACAAGCTGTTGGCCGCGCCCTTCCACATCACCGCGTCGATGACCGCATTCTCGTCCTTCAGGCTCATATAGACATGGCCCGAGGTGGCGCGCTTATATCCGGAAATCTCGCCGCGCAGGCGGACATGGCCGAACTCGCCCTCCACCATCCGCTTCAGCTTCAGGCTGAATTCGCCGACCGAGAGCGCGAGCGCGTTGTCGCCGGCGATCTCCTCGGCTACCAGCCTCGCACTTTCGTCATAGGGATAAGGATCGGGCATGAACGTCCTGCTGCTGGGATCGGGGGGCCGCGAACATGCGCTGGCATGGAAGCTGGCCCAGTCGCACGGGTTAGATACGCTCTACGCCGCGCCCGGCAACCCCGGTATCGCCGCGCATGCGACCTGCGTCGGCTTGAACGCGACCGATCACGCCGCCGTGGTGGCGTTCGTGAAGGAGCACGCCATCGGCCTGGTCGTGGTCGGCCCCGAGGCGCCGCTGGTCGACGGGCTGGCCGATTCGCTGCGCGCCGAGGGCGTGCCCGTGTTCGGCCCGAGCAAGGCCGCCGCGCAGCTGGAGGGCTCCAAGGGCTTTACCAAGGACCTGTGCCGCCGCGCCGACATCCCGACCGCGGGCTATGTCCGCGTCTCGACCCTCGCCGACGCGCAGGCCGCGCTCGCCACGACCTTCGGCCTGCCCGTCGTCATCAAGGCCGATGGCCTGGCGGCGGGCAAGGGCGTGACCGTCGCCTTCACCCGCGCCGAGGCCGATGCCGCGATTGCCGACCTGTTCTCCGTCCCCGGTGCCGAAGTCGTGATCGAGGAATTCCTGGCGGGCGAGGAGGCCAGCCTCTTCGTCCTGACCGATGGCGAGGCGCTGCTTCCCTTCGGCTCGGCGCAGGATCACAAGCGCGTCGGCGACGGCGATACCGGCCCCAATACCGGCGGCATGGGCGCCTATAGCCCCGCGCGCGTCCTGACCCCCGAGCTGGAACGCCAGGCGATCGACCGGATCGTCCGCCCCACCGTGGATACGCTGCGCGCCGAAGGGACGCCCTTTTCGGGGGTGCTCTATGCCGGGCTGATGCTGACCGAGCAGGGGCCCAAGCTGATCGAATATAATGCCCGCTTCGGCGACCCCGAATGCCAGGTGCTGATGCTGCGCTTCCAGGGCGATCTGCTGGCGGTGATGCTGGCGGTGGCCGAGGGGCGGCTGGCCGAGCTGCCCGCGCCCGCCTTTTCGGACGATCCGGCACTGACCGTGGTGATGGCCGCTTCGGGCTATCCCGGCACGCCCAGCGCGGGCGGGAGCATCGATGCGATCGACGCCGCCGAGGCGACCGGCGCGGTCGTGTTCCAGGCGGGCACCCGGATGGACGGCGAGCAGCTGGTCGCCAGCGGCGGCCGCGTGCTGGCCGTCACCGCCAGCGCCGCCACCGTGGGCGAGGCGCAGGCCGCGGCCTATCGTGCGGTCGACGCGATCCGTTTCCCCGACGGCTTCTGCCGCCGCGACATCGGCTGGCGCGAGGTCGCGCGGGAGGCCGATGCGCAGGGAACCGAGGCCTGAGCCTGACGATTGGGCTCGCGATCGGGGCGATGGGACAATAGGGTAAGGCGATGAACGAGACTTCTGCGACGGCGCAAAGCCTGATCCCCGATGGCGTGGCGACCATCACCACCATCCATTTCGCCCTGATCGCGCTGGTCGCGGTGGCGGCGATCGCGGTCATCCTGATCGGGATGCGGCTCAAGCATCGCCGGAACAAGGCCACCCGCCAGGTCGAGGACAATGCCGAGGAAGCGGGCGTCGCGCTCCGCCAGCCCGACAGCACCCCGATCCGCGAAGCCGCGCTGACGCAGCCCCGGCCCGTTCCGGAACCCCAGCCTGTTCCGGAACCCGCACCAGCGCCTGCACCCGCTCCGGCTCCGGCCGCCCCGCCGCCGCCCCCGGTCATGCCCGCCCCTGCGGCACCGGAGGAGTCGCCGGTGGCGGACGAGCCGCTGAACGCCGAGCCGGTCGCCGCGGCCGCCCCCCTGGCCGCCAGCCCCGCCGCCGAGGCTGCTCCGCAACCTGCTCCAGCCCAGGCCGCGCGGCCCGAGGATCAGCCGATCACGCTGCTCAAGGGCCTGGGGCCCAAGCTGACCCAGAAGCTGGCCGAACATGGCATCACCACGGTCGGCGACATGGCGGGCTTGAGCGAGGCGCAGGCCCAGTCGCTCGATGCGCAACTGGGGCCGTTTTCGGGCCGGATGGCGCGCGACCGCTGGCTGGAGCAGGCGCGACTGCTGGCGGCGGGCGACCGTGCCGGCTTCGAGGCGGTGTTCGGCAGGCTCTGACGGAACGGGGGCTTTTCCGGTCGGTTGAGGCGCGATGACGACACTCGATCCCGCCACCACCGCGCTCATCCTCATCGACCTGCAACGGGGCATCGTCCCGCGCGCCGGTGGCCCCCGCTCGGGGGACGAGGTCGTGGCCACCGCCAAGGCGCTCGCCGCCCGATTCCGCGCGGCGGGTGCGCCGGTCGTGCTGGTCCATGTCGGCTTCACGCCCGAGACGATGCCCAGCCAGACGGTCGACCGCCCCAGCCTGCCGCCCGAGGGCACCCCGCCCGACTTCAGCGAACTGGTCCCCGGCCTGGTCGAGCCCGGCGACATCGTCGTGCTCAAGCATCACTGGGGGGCCTTCACCGGCACCGACCTGGACCTGCAACTGCGGCGGCGCGGGGTACGGACGGTGGTGATCGCGGGCATCTCGACCAATATGGGCGTCGAATCGACCGCGCGTTCGGCGTGGGAGCTATCCTATGACGTGGTCATCGCCGAAGATGCCTGCGCGTCGCGGTCGAGCGAACTCCACGCCTTTGCGGTCGACCATATCCTGCCGCTGATCGCGCGTGTGGTGGCGTCCGGGGATATTCGGTTGGAAGGTTGAGTCCCGCCATCGATCCGGCCCATGCCGGATCGCCATTCAGTATTGCGTCTTCTTCCCCTCTCCCCTGGACAGGGGAGAGGGTTAGCGAAGCTTGCCAGCCTGCTGGCTAGCGCAGCTTGGGTGAGGGGTACAGCGAGCCCAAAGGCTCGCGCGCTCGCTTGGCGAGCGCCCACCCCTCACCCGGCTCCGACTAAGCCTTTGCTCTCGCAAAGGCCAAGTCTGCGCAACCCTCTCCCCTCTGCGAGGGGCGAGGGAAGGAAAGGCATTGCGGAATGTCGATCGGCCATGACCTTTCGGTCAAGACGGGTGGGGGAACGGCATGGAATTCCTGTTCGAGATCCTGATTCAATATGGCGGCGAAATCCTGATCCAGCTGCTGATCGAGACGGCTGCGGAGATCGGGCTGCACAGCATGGGCGAGACCTTCACCAAGCCGAAGAAACCGGTCATTGCCACCATCGGCTTCGCCCTTTGGGGCCTGGCGGCAGGCGGACTGAGCCTGTTGCTGTTCCCATCCTCGCCCATCACCAACCCGGACTGGCGCCGGATCAATGTGATCGTAACGCCGTTCGTCGTGGGCGCCGTCATGGCGGTGATCGGCAGCCTTCGGCGGCGCAAGGGCCTGTCCCTGATCCGCCTGGACCGCTTCGGCTATGCCTATGTGTTCGCGCTCGTCATGGCGCTGGTCCGGTTCCGCTGGGCCGGATAGGCGCGTCTTCGCGTCGCGGGGCCGCCGCAGCGGGCTATCGGTCTGCTACGCTTCGCTGACCAGCAGCTTGTCGATCCGCCGTCCGTCCAGGTCCACGACCTCGAAGCGCCAGCCCTGCTCGACGAAGCTCTCGCCCTCGGTCGGCAGGTGGCGGAACACCGCCAGCGCCAGACCCGCCACGGTCGCATAGTCGCGGTCGTCGGGCAGGTCGATGCCCAGCCGGTCGGCCAGCGCGTCCGCCGCCATGGTGCCTGCGACCAGCAGCGAGCCGTCGTCGCGCTCGACCACCGAGGGGGCCTCGCCCGGATCGGCGTCCGACGCGAACTCGCCCGCGATCGCCGCCAGCAGGTCGGCCGGGGTCACGATCCCCTCGAAATGGCCGTACTCGTCATGGATCAGCGCCATCGGCACCTCGGCCTGGCGCAGCGCCAGAAGCACGTCCATCGCGTCGATCCGGTCGATGACGACGGGGGCCTTGCGCATCAGCTGCTTGAGGTCGAGCGGTTCGCCCCGGAACAGCGCCATCGCGATGTCGCGCGCCTGCACCACCCCGACCACCGCGTCGATCGATCCCTCGCCCACCGGCAGGCGGGTGCGCGGGCTTTCGAGCAGCTTGGCGCGGATCGCGGCATCGTCCAGCGTGCAGTCCAGCCAGTCGATCTCGGTACGCGGCGTCATCACCTCGCGCACCGGCCGGTCGGCCAGCCGCACCACGCCCGAGATGATCGAGCGTTCATGCTCCTCAATCACGCCCGACTTGGACGCCTCGGCGACGATCAGGTGCAGTTCCTCGGCGGTCACCTGATCCTCATTGTCGCGGTTCAGGCCCAGCAGCTTGAAGATCACCCCGCTGGTCGAATCGAGGATCCAGACGATGGGCGCGGTGCCGACCGCCAGCCAGCGCATCGGTACCGCGACGAAGGCCGCGATCGGCTCGGGCTTGCGCAGCGCGAACTGCTTGGGCACCAGCTCGCCCAGGATCAGCGAGGCATAGGTGGTCAGCCCGATCACCAGCGCGAAGCCCAGCGTCGCGGCGGTCGAGGGTGCGATGCCCAGCGTCTCCAGCCGGGCGGCGGTCGGCGTGCCCAGGCTGGCCCCCGAATAGGCGCCCGCGATGATGCCGGTCAGGGTGATGCCGATCTGGACGGTCGACAGGAACTTGCCCGGATCGGCGGCCAGCGTCAGCGCGGCCTGCGCGCCCTTGCGCCCGCTCCTCGCCATCGCCTCCAGCCGGGCGCGGCGCGACGACACGATCGCCAGCTCGCTCATCGCGAACGCCCCGTTCAACGCGACAAGCGCGAGGATGATGAGGACGTCGATCCACGGAAAGGGGGGCAGCGGTGCCATCGGTACAGGGTGCTCATAGCGGGACGGGAGGGCCTTCGACAACTCCCGTCGTCATGTTCCGTTCAGATCGCTTGCGGAACAAGCGCCACCGGGTCCGCGTTTCCGGGAGTGAGACGCGACAATCTAACAAGGGTTATGCGCATGAAGACGTCCGCTAAGTTCCTGTCCATGGCCGCAATGTCGGCGGTGCTCGCCACCTCGGCCTGCACGACAGATCCCGAAACCGGACAGCAGCGCCTGTCCAAGGCCGCGATCGGCGGCATCGGCGGCGCGGTCGGCGGCTATCTGCTCGGCGATCTGGTCGGCGGTCGGCGCGACCGGACCGAGAAGATCCTGGGCGCCGGCATCGGCGGCCTCGCCGGGGCCGGGATCGGCGCCTATATGGACAAGCAGGAGCGCGACCTGCGCGCGCGGACCGCGGGCACCGACGTACAGGTGGTGCGCCAGGGCGACGACCTGCTGCTGAACCTGCCCTCGGGCATCACCTTCGCCTATAATTCGTCGCAGGTGCAGCCGCAGTTCCGCCAGACGCTGGATCAGGTCGCCGACATCCTGTCGCAATATAAGCAGACCTATATCGACGTGTACGGCCACACCGATTCGACCGGCAGCGATGCCTATAACCAGCGCCTGTCCGAACAGCGCGCGGTCTCGGTCGCGGATTATCTCGCCTCGCGCGGGGTGCAGCCCGCCCGCATCGGCACGCGCGGATTCGGCAAGTCGCAGCCGATCGCCTCGAACGACACCGAGGAAGGCCGCGCCGCCAATCGCCGCGTCGAGATCAAGATCGTGCCGATCCGCGAGGGCGACCTGCGCTGATCGAATCGAGATTCGCGAACATGGCAAAGGGCTCGGACGGGATACCGTCCGGGCCTTTTTGCTTTGTCCGGAAGCGCATCATCCGCCCTTATGGACATGGATGCGTATGAATCCTTCGGCAAGCGATGGTGGCTCGAATTGCCCGGCAACGGACAGGATGGCGGCTTCCGGCACGATCTGATCGGCGGGGCGGCATGCGTTGCGTGACAGGGCGATGGCGACCGGGGTATCGATCCACACTGCCTCGATCGGCATGTCGGCCTGCTTGGCGATGGCGACGATCCTCGCCCGGTGCCGAATGCCGGGTAACGCCGCATCGAAATAGACGGTTGCCGGGCAGACAGGTTGAGAGGCAATCCAACAGGTCTTGCCCGAACCCTGGATACCGCAGACCAGAATGACCCGCCCGGGCCGGGGAAGGCGGGACAGCGCCTGTTCCAAGGCCGCATAGCACCAGGCCCAGGCGGCTTCGTTCCGCTCGGCCGTCCAAACTCGCCCATGATCGGTTTCGAGAAAGGCGTCCGGGTTGATGACGATCTGATGAGTCGCCGACATCGTCTGTCGCCTGCCTTATCGCCGGGCCGCGAAGAAATCGCGCAACAGGCCCGCCGCCTCCCCCTCGCCGATCCCGGCATAGATGTCCGGTCGGTGGTGGCAGGTCGGCTGGGCGAAGAAGCGAGGGCCGTGCTCGACCGCCCCGCCCTTGGGGTCGCTGGCCGCATAATAGAGTCGCGCGATCCGGGCATGGGCGATGGCCCCCGCGCACATCGCGCAGGGCTCCAGCGTCACCCAGAGGTCGCAATCCTCCAGCCGGTCGCGGCCGAGCTTGGCCGCCGCCGCGCGAATCGCCTGGATTTCGGCATGGGCGGTGGGGTCGTGCAGGCGGCGCGGCGCGTTGGCCCCCGTGGCCAAGATCACGCCATCGCGAATCACCACCGCGCCGACCGGCACCTCTCCGGCCTGCCCCGCCTGGGCAGCGGCGTCGAGCGCGGCGCGCATCGGGGCGGGGAGCGGAAACATGCCCCCTCCCTGCCGCGCGCGGCGAACAGGGGCAAGAGCGGTGCCCCTGCCCGTTATGGCTTATTGCGCGTTGTCGGCGGGCTTTTCGACCTTCACCGTGGGCACCTCGACGGTCTTGGTCTCGGTGCCGACCGAGACCTTGGGCCCCTCGGCGCGGAAAGCGGGGGCCTGCACCACCGCCGGACGGGTCTGGTCGATATTGACCCAGCCCATCGCCATGGCCCCGGCGAACAGCAGGAGGACGATGCCGATAAGGACGAGAAAGGCGCGCATGGGTCTGGCTCCATCAGGTTCGTTGCCGTAACAACGCCCCGTTCACCGGGCCGGTTGCACGGGCCCCGATGGGGAATCGGTTGACGCGGACGCCGGTACGGGTTATCCGCGCGGCCTTTCCGGGCATTGCCTGAAACCAGGATAACGATCATGTCGCGCATTTGCGAGCTGACCGGCAAGGGCCGGCAGGTGGGTAACAACGTTTCCCACGCCAACAACAAGACCAAGCGTACGTTCCTGCCGAACCTGCAGAACGTCACGCTGATTTCCGACGCGCTGGAAAAGAGCGTCCGTCTTCGCGTTTCGACCCACGGCCTGCGCTCGGTCGAGCACAATGGCGGCCTCGACAACTGGCTCGTCAAGACCTCGGACGACCAGCTCAGCCTGCGCGCCCGTCGCCTGAAGCGCGACGTCGTGAAGAAGCTGGCCTCGACCCAGACCGAAGCCGCCGCCGCGTAATTTCGCGACGCGACTGCCGAGGTTTCGAAGCCCGCCGCTCCCCGGAGCGGCGGGTTTTCGACGTTTGGTTCGGAGTGGGCTAGGTCGGATCGACAGTCAGGATTGCTTCTTCTTCCCCTCTCCCCTGGACAGGGGAGAGGGGAAGCGAAGCTTGCCACCCCTCACCCAGCTCCGACTAAGCCTTTGCTTTTGCAAAGGCCAAGTCTGCGCAACCCTCTCCCCTCTGCGAGGGGCGAGGGAAGGATAAGGCATCATGGAATGCCGATCGGCCTTGGGGCGTAGCCTTCGACTTTGCTCAGGCTGAACGGGTGTCAGTATCTGTGTCCACAACTCGCCTGGCCCATTCCAAACCGCCATTCGGCCGATGCGACGCCGAAGGCCGCGCGAATCACGTCCGTGAATCGTCCGCTCAGCGTCGGTCCAGCCGGAATTTCAGCAGATAGCTGCGCTCGATCGGCAACTGGTTGTCGTCCGATACCAGCCACAGGATCGTCGCCCCGCCCTCCTGCGTCACCGCGACCCCTTCGAAATTGTCGTGGATCAGCGGCGCGTCGAGTTCGGCGAGCAGATGCCCCCGCACCACCCGCCCCGGCGCGATTCGCTCCGCCGGGACCAGCATGATTCGATTCGAGAATCGGAACGGCAGCCGGAACCGCCGCTCGACCACGATCAGCGCGCCGTCGGGCGAGGCGGCGGCGTCCGCCACGTCGTAATCGGGCGACACGCGATAGGCGAACAGGCGCGGGCGGTGGCGCAACGGGTCGCCCGCGAAGATCAGCCCCTGCCGCGTCGTCTTGCGCGACGCCTCGCCCCCACGCCACAGCGTGCGGCGGATCTTGGCCTCTTCCGAAATGGTGACGAATCGCCCGTCGGGCATCCGGGCCAGCGACTCGGGGCCGCCATTGATCGGCCAGCGTTTCATGGCGCGCGGCGCGACGAATCCCTCCGCGCGCGCGAAGCCGGGGGCATAGCGCCATATCTGGTTATAGCGCTCGAACCCTACCCATAGGGCGCCGGTGCGCGGATCGACCGCCATCGATTCGCTGTCGCGGTCCCATTTCTGCCACCCGATCCCCGGCCCCGCGGGCAGGTTGGCGAAGTGGATGCCGTGCGGACGCCAGTCCCCGCCCATCGCGAACTGCACGACATTGCCGCCGTCGCTGAGCAGGGTGAAGCGGTCTCCCGTCACCGTCAGCGACGAGAATCCGCCAAAGGCCGGATCGCGGCTGGTCAGCGCCACACCGCCCAGATAGGTCAGCGCGCCCAGCGTCCGACGCGACGGATCATGCGGGTCGAGCGCGACGCGGCGCACGTCCATCTGCCCCCGCTGCTCCAGCAGGCCCAGCCGCGCCTCACCCGACCATCCGGGGATACAGGCCAGCAACAACAGGCAGGACAGGAGGATACGCATGGCGCCTCATACGCGCCGCGCCGCAACACGACAGCGCCAAAAATGCGGCCGCCCGATCGGATCGGCACAGGCCGGCGCGGATGAACGGCGGATAACCGCCGCATTCAGGAAAGGCTCAAGCCGAATCGTCCAGAAGCGGATCAACGGCGGACGGGACCGCCGATCGAAACGAAATATCGGGAGTGATATCATGATGAAGACCCTGACCCTGGCGGCGACCACGCTGGCGATGCTCGGCGGCGCTGTCCTGCCCGCCACCGCTGCGGATGCGCACCGCTATCGCCGGGCCTATCATGCCGATCGCTACGACCGGGGTTATGAGGATGGCGCGCGCGCCGAATATCAGGCGCGCAAGTGCCGCCGCTCCGGCACCACCGGCACCATCGTCGGTGCGGTCGCGGGTGGCCTGCTGGGCCGGACGATCGACACCGATGGCGACCGCACGCTGGGCACGCTGATCGGCGGCGGCGCGGGCGCGCTGGCGGGCCGCGCGATCGAGCGGTCGGGTCGTCCGGGCTATTGCCGCTAACACAGTTCGGGCGGGCGGGGCCTGTATCCGCCCCACCCGCCCCGGTTTTCCTCGCGTAGCGTATCGAGGACGGAACGCCGATCTCCCCCGTGGAGGTCGGCGTTCTTGCATCAGTACATGTGCTGGCCGCCGTTGATCGACAGGGTCGAGCCGGTGACGAAGCCCGCCTCGTCCGAACACAGGAAGGCGACGCCGCGCGCAATCTCATGCGCCTGGCCCAGGCGACCGACCGGGATCTTGGCGACGATCTTCTCCAGCACGTCGGCGGGGACGGCGGCGACCATGTCGGTGTCGATATAGCCCGGCGCGATCGCGTTCACGGTCACGCCGACGCGCGCGCCTTCCTGCGCCAGCGCCTTGGTGAAGCCATGGATGCCCGACTTGGCGGCGGCATAGTTGACCTGGCCATACTGCCCCGCCTGGCCGTTGATCGAACCGATATTGACGATGCGGCCCCATTTGCGCTCGCGCATGCCGGGGAACACCGCCTTGGCCATGTTGAAGCAACCGCCCAGATTGGTGTCCATGACCTCCTTCCACATCTGGTAGGTCATCTTCAGCAGCGTGCCGTCGCGGGTGATGCCCGCATTGTTGACGACGATGTCGACCGGGCCCAGTTCCTCGGCGACCTGCGCGACGCCCGCCTGGACCGCGTCATAATCGGCGACGTCCCACTTATACGCCTTGATCCCGGTGCGTTCGGAGAACTCGCGAGCGCGTTCGTCATTGCCCGCATAATTGGCGGCGACGGTCACGCCCGCCTCTTTCAGTGCCAGGCTGATCGCCTCGCCAATACCGCGCGTACCACCCGTCACAATCGCGACCCGTGCCATCAGACCTCTCCCATTTTCCGATTGTGGCTTAAAAGGGGCAGAGGTCATCCGCAATGGCGAAGACCGGGCGAAACGTAATATTACGCTACGGCAACCACCCCTGAAGCTCGCGTGCGATCAATCCGCGCAGCATCGCGATCCCGACGTCACTGTCGTTGAGGCAGGGCAGATAGGCGAAATGGGTGCCGCCCGCGCCCTCGAAACTTTCGCGACCGCGAATCGCCAGTTCCTCCAGCGTCTCGATACAGTCGGCCGAGAAACCCGGCGCCAGGATCGCGACCTTGCGGATGCCGCGTCCGGGCAGCGCCTCCAGCACGGTGTCGGTCGCGGGCTCCAGCCATTTGGCGCGGCCGAATCGCGACTGGAACGCGACCAGCAATTCGCGGTCGCCCAGCGTGTCCTTCATCGCCTCCGCCAGCAGCCGCGCGGTCTTGCGGCAATGGCAATGATAGGGGTCGCCCAGCTCCAGCGTGCGCTGCGGCATGCCGTGGAAGCTGGCGACGACCGCCTCGGGGGTGAAATCCAGCGCGGCGAGCTGCGCCTCCAGCTGCGTCTTCAGCGCGTCGATATAGAGCGCATCGTCATAATAAGGCGGCAGGGTGCGGATCGCGGGCTGCCAGCGCATCGTCGCCAGATGCGCAAAGGCCCGGTCATTGGCGGTCGCCGTCGTCGCCGCGCAATATTGCGGATAGAGCGGCGCGAGCAGGATCCGCTCGCACCCGGCGTCCTTCATCGCCTGTACCTGGTCGGCAATGGCGGGACGGCCATAGCGCATCGCCCAGTCGACCATGACGCCGGGCCCGAACGCGTCCTTCAGCGCCGCCGCCTGTGCCTTGGTGATCGCGGCGAGCGGCGAGCCGTCTTCGCGCCAGACCAATGAATAGGCATGCGCCGACTTCTTGGGCCGGGTGTTCAGGATGATGCCGCGCAGGATCGGCTGCCACAGCAGGGCCGGAATCTCGATGACGCGGCGGTCCGACAGGAATTCGCCCAGATAGCGCTTCACCGACTTCGGGTCGGGCGCGTCGGGGGTGCCCAGGTTCATCAGGAGCACGCCGATCTTCGGACGCGGGACGGGCGGATGGTCGGGGGGCAGCATCAGGCGGACAACTCCATCGGCAGGCTTCGTATCCGTGGGAAGCCCGGCAGGGTGGCAAGCGCGTTGGCGATGGCGGGTGCGACCGGCGGCACGGCCAGTTCGGACACGCCGCCGGGGGTTTCGTCCGAGCGGATCAGCTCGACCGTGATGTCGGGGGTGTCGGCCAGACGCGGCAGGTTCAACGCCCCCAGCCGCGCGGGCTCGGCCAGCCCCTGGGCGAAGCCGACCGCGCCGCCGCGCCATGCGGCGAGGCCGAAGATCAGCCCGCCCTCGATCTGCTGGCGCACGATGTCGGGGTTGACGATCCGCCCGGCATCGACCGCCGCGACCAGCCGGTCGACGATCGGCCGCCCCGCGGCGTCGCGGTGAACCTCCGCCATCACCGCGACGAAGCTGCCGCGAAAGGCGTGCGCCGCCACGCCCTGCCCGCTGCCCGCGCGGCCCCCTTCCCATCCGCCGAGCGACGCGGCGGTTGACAGGCAGCGCGCCAGGCGCGGCGCCTCGCCCAGCATCGTCATCCGCCAGGCCAGCGGATCGGCCCCGGCGGCCTGCGCGCATTCGTCGAGAAAGGATTCGGTCACAAAGCCATGGCCGACATGGGCGCCGCCGCGCACATGGCCGGTCGGGATGGGCAGCTCGACGGCGTGATGATCCACCGCCAGCGCCGGGATCGCATAGGGCGGCACCGCTCCCCCCATCGCATAGGCGTCGCCCCGCGCCATGCCTACCCGGACGAACCCGCCGGGCATCAGCCGCGAGGCCAGATCGCGGCCGGTGTCAGGCGCGGCGACGCGCGCCCGCCACGCCAGCAGCCGCCCGCCCGCCACGCGCGCGGTCATCTCGGCCCGCATCGGCGCGCGATACGCGTCGCGGCGCAGGTCCTCGGTCCGCGACCAGAGGAGGTTGACCGGCCGCTTCAACCGGACCGCGATCACAGCCGCCTGCGCCGCCGCCTCGCTCTCCAGCGCGACGCCGAAGGAGCCGCCGATCGGCATGGGGTGGACGATCACCCGATCCGGCGCGATCCCCGCCGCCCGCGCCGCGATTTCGCGCGCGCGGACCGGAGCCTGGGTCGGCAGCCACAGCTCCAGCCCACCGTCGCGCCAGGCGGCCACCGCCGCGCGCGGCTCGATCGCGGCATGGACGCCCACCCCGATCCGATAGCGTGCCGCGATCCGCCCTCCGCCTTCCAGCGCAGCCTCGACATCGCCCTGCGAGGCGACCGAACGCCCCTTCCCCGCCAGCGCCGCGTCGAGCGCGCGGGCCATGTCCGCCGTCGTCGGGATCGGCCCCTCGGTCACGGCGCGCGGTGCCAGCGCATCGAGGCCCTTTTGCGCGATCCACCAGCTGGCGGCGGCGACCGCGACCCAGTCGTCGCCCTCGACCACATCGACCACGCCCTGCACCCGCATCGCCGCCGCGCGGTCGATCGCGATGGAGCGGGTCCGCCCCCAGGGGGCATGGCGAACCGCGACATGCACCATCTCGGGCAAGCGGATATCGGCGGTGAAATTGGCCGAGCCATCGACCTTGGCGGGCGAATCGAGCCGGGGCAGGTCCCGGCCCGCCAGCGCGCCCGCACCGCCGCTGCCCAGCGGCAGGGGCTGGGGCACCGTCTCGCCCGCCGCCGCCTCGGCCAGCTCGGCGAAGCGCAGCCGCTGCGCGCCATGGGTGATGAAGCCCTGCTTCGCCTCGCAGGCGGTCCATGCGACGCCCCAGCGGCGCGCCGCGGCCTGCGCCATCAGCGCGCGCGCGGTCGCGGCGGCGGCGCGCGCGGGGGCCTCGAACATGCGGATCGAACTCGACCCGGCGGTCAGCATCACCATGTCCCGGCGCAGCCATTCGGCGCGCACCGCCTCGGGCAGCCGGTCGAACGCGCCCTCGAACAGCGAATCGACCCCGACGCTATTGGCATAAAGCGGGCCGAGCGGCGCAGGCTCGACCGCGACCGTCCGCCAGTCCGCGCCCAGTTCGTCGGCGACGACCTGCGCCAGCGTCGTCGCGATCCCCTGCCCATGCTCGGCCTGGGGCACCGCGACGGTGACGATGCCGTCGCGCCCGATCTTCAGCCAGGCGCCGAACGCCTGCTCGCCCGGCTCGGTGGCGAGATCGGGCACATAGGCGCGCGGCCACAGCCCCCAGGCGACCAGCAACCCCGCCCCCGCGCCCCCGCCGATCAATATGTTGCGCCGGTTCAGCTCCATCCCCGCCAGCCTTAGCCGACAGGCAGGAGCAGACAAGCCGGGGGTTTCGCTGTCTCAAAGCGACGGAGTCGATTGTTCGCGCGATGCCGCGAAGTCTTTTGGTTCGCGCAGAGGCGCGGAGGGCGCAGAGGGGAACCCGCTGCACGATCATCCCGCCGTCTCGATCGGCAGACGCTGTTGTGCATGATAGGCAGACTGGCCTGGCGGCCGGGCCGGACACCTCTGCGCCCTCCGCGCCTCTGCGCGCAAAAATCTTCGTGCCATCGCGGCTTCGCGTGAATCCCGTTTGGCGACCGCCATGGCGTGGCCTTCGACTTCGCTCAGGCTGAACGGCGGGAGGGAATGGGTCTGGATACAAAAGACCGTTCAGCCTGAGCGCAGTCGAAGGCCACGCCCCACTCCGCCAAGCCCCCACGGCACCGAAGCCCCGGTCTTGGTGTTGTCTCACGACCGCTCTATGGAGACGGGCCAGAAAGGGAAACGCGCTTGATCCTGTCCATGCTCGCGGCCGCCGGCGGCCATATCCGGTTCGAGGATCTGGGGTTGCACCCGGACATCTTCTCGATCGGCTTCTTCACGCTGCGCTGGTACAGCCTGGCCTATATCGCCGGTATCCTGTTCGGATGGTGGTATCTAGGCCGGATGCTCGACCGGCCGGGCGCGCCGATGTCGCGGACCCATGCCGACGATCTGGTCTTCTATGCGACGCTGGGGATCATCCTGGGCGGGCGGATCGGCTATGTGATATTCTACGCGCCCGAGATGTTCCTGCACCCGGTGCGGATCCTGCGCCTGTGGGACGGGGGGATGAGCTTTCATGGCGGCGCGGTCGGCACCGGGGTCGGCGTCATCCTGTTTGCGCGCAAGCACAAGCTCAACTGGCTGCGCATCCTCGACTATCTGGTCTGCGCCGCGCCGGTCGGGCTGTTCCTGGGCCGTCTGGCCAATTTCGTGAACGGCGAGCTGTGGGGCAAGCCGTCGGACGTGCCCTGGGCGATCGTCTTTCCGCGCACCGTCCCCTTCGGCCTGCCCGACCCGGCGCGCCACCCCAGCCAGCTATACGAAGCGGGGCTGGAAGGGCTGGTCCTGTTCGCGGTGATGAGCTTCGCCTTCTGGCGGACCAAGGCGCGCTATGACCCCGGCAAGCTGTCCGGCCTGTTCCTGCTCGGCTATGGCATCGCCCGCTTCATCGTCGAGTTCTTCCGCGAACCCGACCAGCAGCTGCGCGCCTTTGCGCAGATGACCGGACTGCACATGGGCCAGTGGCTGTGCGTGCCGATGATCCTGGGCGGGCTATACCTGATGAACAGCGCCAAGGCCCGCCGCGTCCGGGTCGAGCCGATCGCGGGCACCGACAGCGTCGCCTGACGCTCTTGCGGGCGGGCGTGCCGGGGGGCAGAGCGGGGGCATGACGAACCCGCTGATCCCCCCCGCCGATCACAAGCCCGAGCCCGAGGACGCGCTGCCCGAACGGCTCGCCCGCGCGATCGCGCTCGCCGGACCGATCCCGGTGGCGCAGTTCATGGCCGCCGCCAATGCGCATTATTACGGCACCCGCGATCCGCTGGGCGCGGGCGGCGACTTCACCACCAGCCCCGAGATCAGCCAGATGTTCGGCGAGTTGGTCGGCCTGTGGTGCGCCGACCTGTGGGACCGCGCGGGGCGGCCCGAGATACATTGGGTCGAACTGGGTCCGGGGCGCGGCACGCTGGCGGCGGATGCGCGGCGGGCAATGGCGAAAGCGGGGCTGACCCCGACCATCCATTTCGTCGAGACCAGCGCGACGCTCCGCACCGCGCAACGCGAGCGGGTCGCGGACGCCCAGTGGCACGACACCGTCGAGACGCTGCCCACCGACCGGCCGCTGATCGTCGTCGCCAACGAATTCTTCGACGCGCTGCCCATCCGCCAGCTCGTCCGGCGCGGGGATGGCTGGCATGAGCGGCTGGTCGCCGCGCAGGACCTGTTGTTCCTGCCGATCGCCGGACCGCCGGTGCCCCCGGAGATCATCCCCGAACCGCTGCGCGCGGCCGAGGCCGGGTCGGTGATCGAGGTGTCCCCCGCCAGCGTCGCGGTGATGCGCGGCCTGTCCGCCCGGATCGCCGCGCAAGGGGGCGCCGCGCTGATCGTCGATTACGGCTATGAAGGCCCCGCCATCGCCGACACGCTCCAGGCGGTGCGCGGCCATGCCTATGCCAATCCCTTCGACCGGCCGGGCGAACAGGATCTGAGCGCGCATGTCGACTTCACGACGCTGGCCGCCGCCGCGCAGGGGGCCGGCCTCGCCGCCTTCGGGCCGGTGACGCAGCGCGACCTGCTCGGCGCGCTGGGGATCGACCAGCGCACCGCCGCGCTGGCCCGCACGCATCCCGACCGCGCCGAGGCGCTGCTCGCCGATCGCAACCGGCTGATGCAGGACATGGGCACGCTGTTCCGCGCGCTGGCGGTGACGCGGCCCGACTGGCCGGTGCCTGCGGGCTATGGCGAATGATCGCCTATCGCGACGCAGGCCCGGACGACGCCGCCCCCCTCGCCGCCATGGCGCGGACGGCGTTTACCGAGACGTTCGGCCATCTCTATCCGCCCGCCGACCTGAACGCCTTTCTGGACGAGGCCTTCGGCCCCACCGGCCTGCCGTCGCAGATCGGCGATCCGGCCTTTTCGATACGCCTGGCGTTGCAGGGCGATGCGGTGATCGGCTTTGCCAAGATCGGCCCCGTCGCCTTTCCCGGCGACTGGCCGGACGATGCGGTCGAGCTGTACCAGCTCTATGTCCTGTCGAGCCATCTGGGCGCGGGTGTCGGCCCCGCGCTGATGCAATGGGCGATCGACGCGGCCCGGCTTCGCGGCGCGCGCGACCTGATGTTGTCGGTCTATGTCGACAACCACCGCGCCAAGGCCTTTTACGCGCGCCACGGCTTTGTCGATGTCGGGCGCTATGACTTTGCGGTCGGCGACACGATCGACGAGGACCGGATCATGAGGCTGTCGCTATGACCATCGAAACGCTTCGCACCCCGTTATTGGGGGATGTGCCGCACGGCTTTCTCGGGCGGCGCGGCGGCGTGTCGGCGGGGATTCATGGCGGGCTGAATGTCGGGCTCGGCTCGCAGGACGATGCCGATGCGGTGGCCGAGAATCGCCGCCGCGCACGTGACGCGGTGCTGCCCGGCGCGCGGCTCGTCACCTGCTACCAGATCCACTCGGCCGAGGCGGTGACGGTGCTGACCCCGCCCGAGGACGATGTCCGCCCGCATGGCGATGCGCTGGTGACCGACCGGCCGGGGCTGCTGCTCGGCATCCTGACCGCCGATTGCGCGCCCGTCCTGTTCGCCGATGCCGAAGCGGGGGTGATCGGTGCCGCGCATGCGGGCTGGAAGGGCGCGTTCGGCGGGGTCACCGACGCCACGCTGCTGGCGATGGAGGCGCTGGGCGCGCGACGCGAGCGGATCGCCGCCGCGATCGGCCCGTGCATCGCCCGCGCCAGCTATGAGGTCGATGCCGCCTTCCTCCGGCGCTTCGTCGAACAGGCGCCCGAGAATGAACGCTTCTTCGCCGATGGTCGCCGCATGGACCATTACCAGTTCGATCTGGAGGCCTATGTCGCGCACCGCCTCGCCGCCGCCGGGGTCTCGCGCGTCGCCGCGCTGGGCGAGGACACCTATGCGCAAGGCGACCGATTCTTCAGCTTCCGCCGTGCCACCCACCGCGCCGAGCCGTCCTATGGCCGCCAGATTTCGCTGATCGGCCTGGCCTGAGCCTCGCCAAAGCCGTTTGCCGCGCTATCCTGCCCGTATCGCCGCCGACAGAGCGGCCCCCTCGTTCGCAAGGAAACCGACATGCCGACCGAATCCGATCTGACCGGCGTCCCGCCCCAGACTCAGACCCCGGCCACGGCCGAGCGCAGGAGCGATGCGACCAGCATCGGCGACCGCAAGCTGAGCCCCGCGACGCTGATGATGGGCCATGGCTTTGACCCAACCCTGTCCGAAGGATCGCTCAAGCCGCCGATCTTCCTGACCTCCACCTTCGTCTTCCCCAATGCGGCGGCGGGCAAGCGCCATTTCGAGGGCGTGACCGGCAAGCGGCCGGGCGGCGCGGACGGCCTGGTCTATTCGCGCTTCAACGGGCCGAATCAGGAGATATTGGAGGATCGCCTCGCCATCTGGGACGAGGCGGAGGACGCGCTGACCTTTTCCAGCGGCATGGCGGCGATCGCCACGCTGTTCCTGTCGATGGTCCAGCCGGGTGACGTGATCGTCCATTCGGGGCCGCTCTATGCCGCGACCGAGACGCTGATCGGCCGCATCCTGGGCCGGTTCGGGGTGAAGTGGCTCGACTTCCCCGCCGGTGCGACGCGCGAGGAGATCGACGCGGTCATGGCCCGTGCGGCGGAGATCGGCCGGGTCGCGCTGATCTATCTGGAAAGCCCCGCCAACCCGACCAACGCATTGGTCGATATCGAGGCGGTGGCGGCGGCGCGCGACGCGGCCTTTGCCGATTCGGCGGAAAAGCCCCCGATCGCGATCGACAACACCTTTCTGGGGCCGCTGTGGCAGCGGCCGCTGCGCCACGGGGCCGACCTGGTCGTCTATTCGCTGACCAAATATGCGGGTGGCCATTCGGACCTGGTCGCGGGCGGCGTGCTGGGGTCCAAGGCGCACATCGCCACCATCCGGTCGATGCGCAACACCATCGGCACCATCTGCGACCCCAACACCGCCTGGATGCTGCTCCGCTCGCTCGAGACGCTGGAGTTGCGGATGAGCCGCGCGGGCGAGAATGCCGCCAAGGTCTGCGCCTATCTGCGCGATCATCCCAAGGTCGAGCGCGTCGGCTATCTCGGCTTTCTCGACAGCACACCCGGCCTGGAGCGGCAGGCCGATATCTATCGCCGTCACTGCACCGGGGGCGGTTCGACCTTCTCGCTCTATCTCAAGGGCGGCGAGGCGGAGGCGTTCCGCTTCCTCGACAGCCTGCGCATCGCCAAGCTGGCGGTCAGCCTGGGCGGGACCGAGACGCTGGCGAGCCACCCGGCCGCGATGACGCATCTGTCGGTCCCCGACGAGCGCAAGGCGGCGCTGGGCATCACCGACAATCTGGTGCGCATCTCGATCGGGGTCGAGGATGCGGGCGACCTGATCGCCGATTGCGAACAGGCGCTGGCCGCGATCTGACCGGACGAAGGGGGGAGCGCCGCCTCCCCCCTCACGCCGCGGCGAGCGCGGTATAGAGCCGCGCGGTCAGCCGCCCCAGCGTCGCGCGGAACAGCGTGGGATCGCCCAGCGCCCGCGACAGGGTGATCGCCCCCTGGATACCGCTGACCACATCCTGCGCCAGGGTCACCGCGCGGTCGTCCTCCACCCCACCCCGCGCCAGCGCATCGGCCAGCACCGCGATCCAGCGCTGGAAATAGCTCGCAATCGCGACGCCGAAGGGTTCGCGCGTCGCCCCCAGCCCCCAGGCGCCGATCAGGCATGCCTGTTGCCCGGAGCGGTAATAACGGTCGATCGCGACCATCATCGCATCGATACCGCCGCGCGGGTCCTCCGCCTGGGCAAGCGGCGCGAAGACCTGGCGTTCGAACCAGTCGCCGATCTCGGCCAGCACCGCCTCGGCCATCTCTTGCTTGCCGCCGGGGAAGAAGTGATAAAGGCTGCCCCGCCCCAGCCCGGTCGCCGCACCGATCAGCGACAGGCTGGCCCCGGTATAGCCATGTTCGCGGAACACCTCGGCCAGCCCCGGCAGCGCGTCGGCCCGCTCGGCGATCAGCCGCGCCACCTTTACAGCCCCAGATCGCTCAGCGAGGGATGGTCGGCCGGACGGGTGCCGAGCGGCCAGCGGAACAGCCGCTCGGCCTCGGCGATGGGCAGGTCGTTGATCGACGCGATCCGCCGCTGCATCCGTCCGTCCTCGGCAAAGTCCCAATTCTCATTGCCATAGGAGCGGAACCACTGGCCAAGATCGTCATGCCATTCATAGGCGAAGCGAACCGCGATCCGGCTCCCCTCCTGCGCCCAGAGTTCCTTGATCAGCCGATAGTCCCGCTCGCGCGCCCATTTGCGACGCAGGAAGGCGACGATCTGGCCGTGCCCCGTGATGAACTCGGCGCGATTCCGCCAATAGCAGTCGGGGGTATAGGCCTGCGCCACCCGATCGGGATCGCGGCTGTTCCACGCATCCTCGGCGGCACGGACCTTCTGTGCGGCGGTGTCGCGGGTAAAGGGTGGCAAAGGCGGGCGTGATGCCATGGCAAATGGGATCGCGTAATTGATCTTGTACCGATTGGTACAGTCACAACCGACGTGAGGCAAGGGCTGGCATAGGGGCGTGAATCAAAGCGCCGCAAACATATAGGTGGTGGCATGACGCGCCTTGCCATCGGCGTCCCAGGCATAATCGGGGATCACCCCCGCAACCTGAAAGCCGAGCGACGCATAAAGCGATTGCGCCACATCGCCGCTTCGCGTGTCGAGGGTGACGAGGGTCTTGCCGATCTCACGCGCATGCCCCAGCGCATGGTGCATCAGGCGTCGCCCGATACCCGATCGGCGCGCGGCCGGATGAACGATCATCTTCGCGATCTCGCCGCGATGGGGTTGGTTGGCAGGCATGGCGGTCAGCAGCTGGACGGTGCCGACCAGTTCGCCCCCGCGCTCGGCCGCGAACAGGCGCCGTCGTCCGGCCGCGATCTCGGGCACGACCTGTTCCAGCCAGAAGCGCTTGGCGTCTTCCGCGCCCAGCGGGGCCATGAAGCCGATGGCCGCGCCCTGATCGACACTGTCCACCAGAATATGCGTCAGCGAGTCGATCCGCGCCGCCACCCCTTGGGCATCAAGGGCGATGATGTCGATGGTCATGATCGTCACGCCATCGCGATGATATAGCGGGCGGGCAGCGCGCCCGTCTCGAAACAGGAGGCGCCATGCAGCCGGTAGCGCAGGCAATCCCCCGGCCGAAGCTCGTATCGCACGCCATCGACGGTCAGGCTCAGCGCCCCTTCCAGCATGACGAGATGATGCTCATGGCCCGGGAATGCCGGGCGTTCATACGCGATGCGTTGATGCGGCGCGATGGTGCCTTCGATCATCTCCAGCGTGAGTTGTCCGCTTGGCGGCGACACGGCAAGACGGCTGAAGCGCTTCTCGGGATCGCTCCACTGGCTTTGCTCGCTGCGACGGATCAGGGGCGGAAAGCTCGATTCGAGCGGTGCCAGCAGGCGGGACAGCGGCTGCGCATAGGCGGCCGCCAGCCGCCCCAGCGTTTCCGCCGTAGGGCTCACCTCGCCATTTTCGATACGCGACAGCGTGGCGCGACTGACACCGCTTGAGGCGGCGAGATCCTGAAGACTGAGGCCATGCTCGCTTCTCAGCGCTTTCAGATGAACGGCCAGCAGGTCGCCGGATCGTGGAGAATCACTCATATTCGGAATATATTCCCGATTATGAGATTTTGCGAGAGCGGAGTAGAGCTTTGGGGCCGGGCGGAATCGACGTTCAACGATGCCTTGTTTTTCTTCCCCTCTCCCCTGGACAGGGGAGAGGGTTAGCGAAGCTTGCCAGCCTGCTGGCTAGCGCAGCTTGGGTGAGGGGTCGAGCGAGCCCAAAGGCTCGCGCGCTCGCCAAGCGAGCGCCCACCCCTCACCCAGCTCCGGCTAGGCCTTTGCTCTCGCAAAGACCAAGTCTGCGCAACCCTCTCCCCTCGGCGAGGGGCGAGGGAGGGAAAGGCATCGCGGAATGTCGAGCGGCCGTAGATGACGAGGTGGGTGGTGGGCGAGTCCGCAAGCATATGGTTTGCGGCGATGCCCCACCCACCCCTCCCACGGAGGGGATGGGCTCACCGGGATTCGATGCGATGCCATCATGGCTCAAGGACCGTTCACAGCAGCGAGGGCCCCAGACGCCAGCGCGGCCGAGACATGCGCCGCTGTCCGAATCGCCCCATCCCAGAAACGAAAAGGCCCGGCGTCGCATCGCTGCAACGCCGGGCCCTGTCGCCCGAAAAGGGATGGCTTATTCAGCCGAGGGGATCAGCCCTCGTTCTGCAGGTTCACCGCCGCATACTTGCCGCGACGATCGACTTCGATCTCGAACTGCAGACGGTCGCCTTCGTTCAGCGAACCCATGCCGGCGCGCTCGACGGCCGAGATGTGAACGAACGCGTCGGGCTGGCCGTCGTCGCGCTGAATGAAGCCGAAGCCCTTCATCGCGTTGAAGAACTTGACCGTGCCGGTCGCCTTCTCGCCGGTCAGCTGGCGCTGCGGGGCGCCACCGAAACCACCGGCCGCACCGCCGCGGGGACCGCGGTCACGGTCGCCGCCGAAGCCGCCTTCACGCGGTTCGCGGGGCGCGCGATCCTGGACCGGAAGCGGCTCGCCTTCGATCTTCAGCTCGGTGGCCGAGATGCGGCCGCCGCGATCGACGAGCGTGAAGCCGAGCGGCTGGCCTTCCGCCAGGCCGGTCAGGCCGGCCTGCTCGACCGCCGAAATGTGGACGAACACGTCTTCGCCGCCGTCATCACGCACGACAAAGCCGAAACCCTTCTGCGCGTTGAAGAACTTGACGACGCCCGTGCCCTCGCCAACGACCTGGGGGGGCATGCCGCCGCCACGACCGCCGCCGAAGCCGCCACCGCCGCCGCCACGGAAACCGCCGCCGCCGCCGCCGCCGCCGAAGCGGTCACCGCCGCCGAAGCCGCCACGATCGCCGCCACCGCCGAAGCGGTCGCCGCCACCGAAGCCGCCGCCGAAGCCGCCACCGCCGAAGCGATCACCGCCGCCGAAGCCGCCACCAAAGCCGCCTTCATCGCCGCCGCCGAAATTGTCCCGCTTGTCGCGACCACGCGTGCCGCGATTGCCTCGGCTACCTCTATCGAAACCCATAAGCCCTGTTCGTCTTCCCGGTTCGCCCGCAAATGCTATCTTCAAGAACCGTGCGCCGGACGAAGAGCGCGGGTCTTTTGGCGCCAAACCTTTTGCGCCTAGTTGCTATCCATAACGCAGAAGCTCTCCCATCGCGAACGAAATCGTGCACGCGCCTCTCTGTTCATCGCGAACGAGGCAGATTGCGTCGGAATTGTGGCCGAAACTCCACAATTCCTGTGGAAAAAACCGGGGGCATCGGCCCGCCGATTCGCCCGATCGCGGTTGAGGCTTTCCCCCGCCCCCGCTAGGGCAGGACATATGACCGTTCATCTGCATGAAGAAGACATCCCCGCCGACCTGTTCGCCGCCGGCGCCGCGATCGCGGTGGATACCGAGACGATGGGCCTGATCACCCCGCGCGACCGGCTGTGCGTCGTCCAGCTGTCGGATGGCGGCCCGGACGAGCATCTGGTGCGCTTCGGCCCGGACAGCGACTATGCCGCGCCCAATCTGCGCGCGCTGCTAGCCGATCCGGCGCGGCTGAAGCTCTATCATTTCGGGCGATTCGATATCGCCGCGATCCGCCATTATCTGGGCGTGGTCGCCGCGCCCGTCTATTGCACCAAGATCGCCTCGCGGCTGATCCGCACCTATACCGACCGCCACGGCCTGAAGGAGCTGGTCCGCGAGCTGCTGGGCGTCGAGCTGTCCAAGGCGCAGCAATCGTCCGACTGGGGCGCGCCCGAGCTGTCCGATGCGCAGCGCGAATATGCCGCCTCGGACGTGCGCTATCTGCACCGGATGAAGGTCGAGCTGGACAAGCGGCTGGTGCGCGAGGGGCGGATGGAACTGGCCCAGGCCTGTTTCGACTTCCTGCCCGCGCGCGCCGAGCTGGACCTGGCGGGCTGGCCCGAGGTCGATATCTTCGCCCACGCCTGATCCGCCCCGCCCTTTAGGAAGCCGCCGCCATGTCCGAGATCGCCGATCGCGTCCGCACCCAGCGCCAGCGCTGGGCCGCGCCGGGCAGCCGCCACGACCGGTTCGTGACGGCGGCGCGCTGGATCCTGCCCAGCGCGATCGGCGTGCTGACCGCGTTCCTGGTGATGGCGCCGATCTATTCCTCCAGCGAAGTGTCCTTCGTCCTCGACAAGAAGAAGGTCGAGGTCGCGCGCGAACGGATGAAGATCCAGGCCGCGCAATATCGCGGCGTCGACGACAAGGGGCAGCCCTTCTCGCTCGACGCGGGCTCGGCGATCCAGCGCAGCTCGGCCGAGCCGGTGGTGGAGTTGAACCGGCTGGCCGCCGCGATCCAGCTGTCCGACGGCCCCGCCACGGTGCGCGCCAATTCCGGGCTGTACGACATGCGGACCGAGCAGGTGAAGCTGGACGGCCCGCTCAACGTCCAGTCGCAGGGCGGCTACAACCTCCAGACGCAGAACGCGACGATCGACCTGCAACAGCGCACGCTGGTATCGGGGGGCGCGGTGACGGGCCGCATGCCGCAGGGCAATTTTAGCGCCGACAAGCTGCGCGCCAATCTGGAGGATCGCACCGTCCGGCTGGAAGGCAACGCCCGCTTGCGCATCGTGCCGTAAAGCACGAAATAGCCGACCATGAACAAGTTCATCGCCGCGACGGCTCCTGCCCTCATCGTCCTTGCCGTGTCCGCGGCGGCGCAGGTCCGGCACAACAGCCGCGCGCCGATCGATTTCGGCGCCGATGTCATCGAGTTGCAGGACAAGCAGAATCGCGGCGTCCTGTCGGGCAATGTCTCGCTGCGCCAGGCGGAGATGACGCTGACCGCCGCGCGGATGACGATCACCTATACGGGCCAGGTGATCGGCGGGAAGCCGCAGGTGTCGCGCTTCGACGCGTCGGGCAATGTCGTGGTCAAGCGCCCCAACCAGACCGCACGCGCCAATTACGGCATCTATGACCTGAACCGCCGGGTCATCACCATGCTGGGCAACGTCACCCTGACCCAGGACGGCAACACGGTGAACGGCGGGCGGCTGACCATCAATCTCGACACCGGGCGCGCGGTGATCGACGGATCGTCGGTGGCGGGCGGTGCATCGGGCGGCAATGGCGGCACCGTGTCGCGCGCGCCGTCGGGCCGGGTCACGGGCACCTTCTCGGTCCCCGATCGCAACTGACGCGTGACGCCGGGCGCCCGCCCGCGCTACCGTGGTTGCCAATGAAGGGAACAGACTGGCCGATGGATATGGAAACCCCGATTCGCGAGGCGCAGGAGCACAGGCCCCCTGTGGCCGAGCCGCCCGTGGCGAACGGCCTGCAGGTCGTGTCCATCGCCAAGAGCTATGACAAGCGCACCGTCCTGACCGACGTCTCGGTCTCGGTCGGGCGGGGCGAGGTGATCGGGCTGCTCGGCCCGAACGGCGCGGGCAAGACGACCTGCTTCTATTCGGTCATGGGTCTGGTGAAGCCCGATTCGGGCCGCATCATGCTGGACGGCGAGGATATCACCGGGCTGCCCATGTATCGCCGCGCGATCCTGGGCCTGGGCTATCTGCCGCAGGAAACCTCGATCTTTCGCGGGCTGTCGATCGAGAAGAACATCCTGACCGTGCTCGAACTGGCCGAGCCCGATCCCGCCGAGCGCGCGCGCAAGCTCGACAAGCTGCTGGAGGAATTCGGGCTGACCCGCCTGCGCGCCGCGCCCGCCATGGCGCTGTCGGGCGGCGAGCGGCGCCGCGCCGAGATTGCGCGCGCGCTGGCCGCCGATCCGTCGATCATGCTGCTCGACGAACCGTTCGCGGGCATCGACCCCATCTCGATCGCCGACATCCGCGATCTGGTGAAGGACCTGAAGCGGCGCGACATCGGCGTGCTGATCACCGACCATAATGTCCGCGAGACGCTGGACATCGTCGACCGCGCCTACATCATCTATGACGGCCGCGTGCTGTTCACCGGATCGCCCGAAGAGCTGGTGGCCGATGCCAATGTCCGCCGCCTCTATCTGGGCGAGGGCTTCTCGCTCTGACCGCATGAGGACCGCGCCCCGCTCCGCCCCGTTCCGCTTCATCGCCTTTGCCGGGCGATGGGCACGGGGCGTCGGACCGGGGGCGTCCGCATGAGCCTGGCCCCGCGCCTCGACATCCGCCAGTCCCAGTCGCTGGTGATGACGCCGCAGCTGCAACAGGCGATCAAGCTGCTGGCGCTGTCCAACCTGGAGATCGAGGCGTTCATCGCCGAGGAGGTGGAGAAGAACCCCCTGCTCGACGCGACCGCGATCCGCGACGTGGCCACCCCCGAGCGCCCCGAGCGCGAGGCGCCCGCCGGTGCCGACGAGCTGGTCGCGGGCACCGCGCCCGCCGAGGATCGCGGGCTCGACCTGGATTACGCGACCGAGAGCCATCAGCAGGACAGCGTCGCCGATGGCGGCACCGGCCCCGATGGCGGGCTGTCGCTGAACGGCGCGGGAGGGGCCGGGGGCCTGGGCGGCGAGGATGGACCCGACTGGGATTCGCTGGCCAATGATGCGCCGGGCCTCGCCGAGCATCTGGGCGCGCAGGTCGCGATGATCCTGTCGGGCGCCGACCTGACGATCGCGACCCATATCATCGACCTGCTGGACGAGGCGGGCTATCTGACCGCACCGCTGGCCGAGATCGCCGAGCGACTGGGCGTGCCGCTGGCGCGCGTCGAATCGATCCTGTCGGTCGTGCAGGGGCTGGAGCCGACGGGGGTGGGCGCGCGCGATCTGGCCGAATGCCTGGCGCTCCAGGCGCGCGAGGCCGACCGCTACGATCCCTGCATGGCGCGGCTGATCGCCAATCTCGACCTGCTGGCGCGCGGCGATCTGGTCCGGCTCAAGCGGATCTGCGGGGTCGATGACGAGGACATGGCCGACATGATCCGCGAGCTGCGCGGCTATGATCCCAAGCCCGGCTGCCGTTATGGCGGCGAACCCGCACAGGCGGTGGTGCCCGACCTGTTCGTCACGCGGACCAAGGCCGGCTGGGGCATCGAGCTGAACACCGCCACCCTGCCCCGCGTGCTGGTCAATCGCCGCTACTATCAGGAACTGCGCCACGGACCGCAGGACAAGGGGTCCAAGGCCTGGCTGGCCGATTGCCTGGCCAGCGCCAACTGGCTGATGAAGGCGCTCGACCAGCGGCAGCGGACGATCATCCGCGTCGCGACCGAGATCGTGAAGCAGCAGGAGGCGTTCTTCCTGAACGGCGTCGCGCATCTGAAGCCCCTGACGCTGGCGCGGGTGGCCGAAGCGATCGGGATGCACGAATCGACCGTCAGCCGGGTGACGAGCAACAAATATCTCAGCTGCGCGCGCGGACTGTTCGAGCTGAAATATTTCTTCACCAGCGGGATTGCGACGGCGGATGGCGGCGATGCGGTGTCGGCGGAGGCGGTGAAGAGCGCGATCCGGACATTGATCGCGGGCGAAGGCGCCAAGATCCTGTCCGACGACACGCTGGTCGAACTGCTCCAGGCCAAGGGCTTCGACATCGCCCGGCGCACCGTCGCCAAATATCGCGAATCGATGGGGATCGGCAGCTCGGTCCAGCGACGGCGCGCACGCGCGCTCAACGGCTGACCGCGCCGCCACCTTGTACGCGGACCAAGGTGTATTATATTGAAAATACACCAGGGCAGGAGTGCGCCGTCGATGGGTAAGAAGAAGCACAAGAAGAAACAGAAAAAGGCGGCACGCGCCGAGCAGGCCGGACCCGCCACGGCGTCGCCGCTGCACCGGGTCGGGCAGGTCCTGCTGGATCAGGCGCGCAGCCCGATGGGACGGCAGCTGATCGCCACCGGCCTGGTGGTCGCCGCCGCCGCGCTGGCGCGCGATACCCAGCGCCCGAGCACCGAGGAACCCTCCGGACCGCCGCCGCAGGACGGCCTGCCGCGCGATCCCGCTCCGTCGGTCCCCGGCGTTTCGGAAGCGGCGGCCTTTGCGGGCATGGCGCTGTCCGCGCTCGACCAGTTCATTCGCCGCAAGACGCCCGAGGACAAGGCATAGACGCAGTCGCGTCGCCCCCCTCACCTTCAGGCCGGGGTCGACCGCATGGGACGCCCGGCCCATCCCCGGTACATCATTGCGATGCGATACGCGCGCCGACATGATCGCTTGTCGGCGCTGATGCCGCTGGTGGTCATCGAATCAGGTTGGACGGGGGGAGCGACCCGGGTCGCTCGACCCCCGGCACCGACGCGCGATGCCGGTCTTTCCGGCGGCTTCCACTCCTGCTTATCTTGTCATTGAAGCGCGGCGATGCGGCAACCTAGGCGCATGCCCGCCGAATGCATAGCAAAAAAAAGGCTGGTCCGAGGACCAGCCGTGAAAGTTTTTAGGAGAGGATGCCTGAAAGGCCCGCTCTCTTTGGCCGATCGACGCGATTAGCACAACTGCAAGCTAAACAATTTTTGTTGCATTTTTTGCAATCGTGGAACCGAAGGGGCGTGGAAACAGCTGGGTAATTGCTTGCAAAACCACGCTGATGACGGGGCCGTCATCCAATTCTTGATCTGGATTTAAACCTGCTTCGCCAAGCATTGTCCGGGTTGCCGACCCTATCGCCGTGCATCTGCGCCCATCAGCCGCAGCAACGCCGTCCCAAATAGAGATATTGGTGCCCCACCAAGTCAAACGAATAGAGAAACGGATATATTTGACCCATTTCCGCTCCGGACGGTTGACGCGGCGAGATTGACGGTTAGGTCAAACCATAAATAAAAAAGGAGCGTATCATGGCCGACGACCCTATCGATGTGAATGCCGTAGAACTGGCGACCGAACTGACCATCGCGTGGCTGGGTAATCCCAACACCCGCACTTCGTCCGAAGAGGTTCCGGCCTTTCTGCACAAGATGCATGAAACCGTATCTTCGCTTCTGGGCAGCGCGCCGCAGGCCGCCGATGTCGAAGCGCCGACCGAATATGTTCCGGCGGTTTCGGTCCGCAAGTCGCTTGCGTCGAAGGACCACATCGTCTCGATGATCGACGGCAAGCCCTACAAGACGCTGCGCCGTCATCTGGCGACCCATGGCCTGACGCCTGAGGAATATCGCGAGCGCTACGGCCTGAAGCCCGACTATCCGATGGTCGCCGAGAGCTATTCGGAAAGCCGTCGCGCGATGGCCAAGAAGATCGGCCTGGGCCGCAAGCCCGGTCCGCGTAACGCCGGCGCAACGCCCGCCGCGCGCAAGCCGCGCAAGGCCGAGGTCGCCGACGCCGAATAAGCGACGGCGCGATCGACCGATCGCATGAAGGCCCGTCCGACCGTCCTGCTCGTCTCCCGGAGCAGGATGGTCGGGCGGGCCTTTTGCTTGGGTGGGGTTGTCATCCCTTCCCTCTCCCCTGGACAGGGGAGAGGGCAGAATACCCATTACGGACTGTCGATCCCCCAAAGACGCCCGGACGAACCAGACCGGCCGCTTACTGGCCGAAGGCACCCTTGCGGTAGAGCAGCGTGATCGCCACGCGGCGGTTGCGCGGGTCGGAGGGGTTGTTGGCGATCATCGGTTCGCGATCGGCGACGCCCTCGATCCGCTCGAATCGCGACTCCGGGAGCCCGCCCGATGCCAGCCGGCGGCGGGTCGCCTCGGCGCGGCTGGACGACAGCAGCCAGTTGTTCATCGCGCGCGGATCGCCATAAGGCACGCCGTCGGTGTGGCCGCGGATCATGATCGTGTTGGGCACGTCGGCGACCGTCTTGGCGATGGTGCCGATCAGTTCGGACGCCTCTGGGGTCAGCGTGGTCGTCCCCATCGCGAACATCGAATAATTGGCATTGTCGACCAGGTCGATGCGCAAGCCGTCATCGGTCGGGATGAAACGCACCTGCTGCGCCAGCTTCTTGAGCTGGGGCGTGACCGCCATCTTCTTCAGAAGCTCGCGCTTGACCGCGTCGAAGGTCTGCTGGTCGCGCGCCATGCTGTCGGGATTGCGCAGCGAGCCCTTGTTGCCGGTGCCCGCCTTGTTGCCGCCCTGGCCGTTGATCTTCATGACCATGGTCTGGGTGATGGCCGCGCTGCTTTCCTTGTGCATCTGGCCCAGCCCCGCGCCGCCGTTCAGGACGCCGCCGCCGATGCCCACCGACTTGGTGTCGAGCAGGGTCGGCGCGAAATAGTCGGCGATGCCCTTGCGCTGCTTCTCGGTGGTGGCACCCAGCAGCCAGAGCAGCAGGAAGAACGCCATCATCGCCGTCACGAAATCGGCATAGGCGACCTTCCACGCGCCGCCATGATGCCCGCCATGACCATCGGCGATGATCTTCTTGACGATGACGATCTTGGGCGGCTCGTTCTTGCCGTGCGGTGCGCGGGCCATGGCTTATTTGCCCCGCAGGCCGTCGAACACCTCGGCAAAGCCGGGCTGGTCCTTGTGCGCGATGCCGGAGCGTGCCGCCTCGATGACCAGCGGCTGCGGATGGCCGTGGAGCGAGGCGATGATGATCTGCTTGACCACGTGATAGATGGCCGCGTCGGCGTCGATCACCTGCTTCAACCGTCCCGCGAACGGGTTCACGATGCCGTATGCCAGGAGCACGCCCATGAAGGTGCCGACCAGCGCCGAGCCGATCATCCCGCCCAGCACGCTCGGCGGCTTGTCGATCGAACCCATGGTCTTCACGATGCCGAGCACGGCGGCGACGATGCCGAGCGCGGGCAGCGAGTCGGCCAGGCTCTGAAGCGTGCCCTGCGGCCCCTCGACCTCGTGGTGGTGGGTCTTGATCGCATTGTCCATCACCTCCTCGACCGCATGCACGTCGAGCGTGCCCGACGAGACGACGACCAGCCGCAGCGTGTCGGCGATCAGGTTGACGAGGGTATGGTCGGCGACGAGGCGCGGATATTCGGCGAAGACCGACGAGGACTTGGGGTCCTCGACATGCGGTTCCAGCGCGATCGGGCCTTCGGTGCGCAGCATCTTCATCAGCTTCGAGACGAGGAAGATGACGTCGAGATAGTCCTGCTTCTTGTATTTCGGGCCCTTGAAGATCTTGCCCATCGCGCCGCCCAGCGCCTTCAGCTCCTTGCCGGAATTGCCGATGACGAGCGCGCCGACGGCCGCGCCGCCGATGATGAGCATCTCGTGCGGGATCGCCTCGAACACGGGGCCCAGCTTGCCGCCGGTGATGGCGAAGCCGCCGAACACCATGCCGAGCAGGATGACGAGGCCGATGGCAGGAAACATGGTGAACCGATTCTCCCGAAGACCGGCGCTGTGCCTGTCAGACCACCCGCCTACGCCTCTTAGGTCAAAATAGGGTTACCGGGCGCGGGCCCGGACAGCATCACTTGAGGTAATCGAACAGCGACAGGTTCGACAGCTTGGTGAAGCTGGCCTGGGTCGCCTGCAACACGGTCATCGTCTGCTGCAACTGGGTGATGGTCGTGACGGCATCGGCGTCCTCGACGCTGGAGCGGAGCGCCGTGCGGTCGGTGGCGGCCTTTTGCTGCAACCCCTGCTGCAATTCGACACGCGCCGCGCGCGCGCCGACCGAGGCCTGCACGCTCGCGATATTGTCGTTCGCGGCACTCAACTTGTTCATCGCGTCCTTGATGGACGCGCTGACGTCACCAGATCCTGACTGAAGTGCGGTAACCAGGTTGTTAAGCACGTTGAGCGTGTCGTCGCTGCCCGCCTTGAACACCCGGTCCGCGCCGACCGACACGTCGATCGACTGGCCGTCGGCGATCGGGATGTCGGAGACACTGGCCCCCGAATAGACATAGGTGCCGTTGACCTGCTTGACGGCATCGGTCCCCGCCGCCGCGCCGAACAGCGGCAGGCCGCGCGCATCCTTGGAATTGGCAAGCCCGACCAGCGCATCGCGAATCGAGGCGATCTGGTCGCCCACGCTCGACCGGTTGGCGGCCGACAGCGTGCCGTTGGCGGCCTGGGTCGCCAGTTCCAGCGCCTTCTGCACCTGCTTGCCGATCTGGCCCAGCGTGGTGTCCGCCTGTTGCAGCAGCGATCCCGCCACCGTCAGATTGGTCTTGTAGACCGCGTCATTGGCGTCGCGCCGGTTGAATTCGGCGATCTGGGCCGATGCGGCGGCGTCGTCGGACGGGGTCTGCAGCTTCTTGCCGGTCGAAATCTCGACCTGCAGCGCATTCGCCTTGCCCGTCAGCTCCGACATCCGGCGCGACGCCGTTTCATAGAAGACGTTGGTGGAAATCTGCATGGCCGTTACCGGAGCTCGAGAATGGACTGGAAGGTGTCGCGCGCCGCCTGGATGACGCGGCTCGACGCGGAATAGGCCTGCTGGAACCGCATCAGCGTCACCGCCTCCGAATCCAGCGTCACGCCCGAAGCCGCCGACAGCGTCGCCTTGGCGCCGTCGCTGATCGCGGTCTGCGCCTCGGCGACGGTCTGGCGCTGCTTGAGCGTGGTGGCGTTGCCGGTGACGATCTGGGTCAGCCGGGTTTCGAAATTGCCGGTGCTCGTGTTGCTGCGCGCCTGTTCGAGCAGGGTCAGATTGTCGGCGTTGCGCGATCCCGCGCCATTGCTGGCCGCCGCGATGCCGGAGCCGCTGGTCAGCAACAGGCTCATATTGGCGGTGCCGTCGGTCAGGGCGAACATCTTTGCGCCCTGCTGACCGTTCACGTCCTGGCCGCCCGCCTGCAAGGTGTTGACGGTGTTGACGAAATCCTTCGCGACCTGGTTGAAGGCGCCGCGCGTGACGTTGATCCGCTCCGCCCCGTCGAGCATCCCCGCCATCGACCCGCCAGTGGGGATGAAGTCCTGAAGCTCGCCCTGCACCGCCACCTTGAAGGCCACGCTGCCGTCGGTTCCGCGCTGATAGGTCACCGAACCCGTCACATCGGGTGCGGCCAGCACCGGCCCGGCGCGATCGCCCAGCCGCACCGTCGCGCGCCCCAGATAGTCGGTGGTGCTGGTGATGTCGGCCAGCGCGCTCATCTTGGTCAGGATCTGGTCGCGCTGGTCGGTCAGCTGGGCCGCCGCCGCCGTTCCCGCCTGGGTCCGGCCCAGCCCGTCATTGACGCGCACCAGCGAGACGGCGAGCGAGGACAGGTCCTGCGCCGCCTGCCGCGCCTGGCCGTCGAAATCGGCCTGGACCTGGTCGAAGGCCGCATTGGTCGCGCTGAACGCGCTGGCGGTCGACCGCGCCGCCTCCAGCATCGTCGCGCGCAGCGCGTTCGAGCTCGGATCCGACGCGAGGGTGCGCGCGGCGGTGAAGAAGGAGGTCAGGCGGGTCTGCACCTGATCGCCGGTCAGCGTGCTCTCGATCCGGCTCAGCCAGGTCGCCCCCGTCTGGGTCCGCGACAGGTCGGAGGTGGCCGAGCGCACCGCGGCGGTGGCATAGACGTCGGTCGAACGCGCGATGCCCAGCACCACCACGCCCGAGCCCGCCGACACCTTGTTCGCCGACAGCCCCGCCGCCGGGGAGACTTCCTGCGTCGTGACCGTCCGGCGCGAATAGCCGTCCGTCGCGACATTGGCGATATTCTCACCAACGGCGGTCAGCGCGGTTTGATATGCGCGGACGCCCGAAGCGCCGATAGAGAGCAGATCGCTCATGCGACTCGTGCTACATTATTTCTGGTTAACGGCAGGTTGAGATTTGGCGAGGAAGGCGGTGACCGCCTTGCCGATGCCCAGCGGCGCCTGGACCGCCATCGTCTGCGCGACCTGCTGATCCTGCATGTCGCGGAACGTGTCCAGCGCCTTGGATTCGAACATGGTGTCGCCCAGCTTGGTCTGGCGCATCGCCTTGAGCATCATGCCGGTGAAGATCGCCTCGAACTGGGTGCCCGCCTTGTCCAGATTGGCGCCGTTGGACAGCCGCCGGGTGTCGGTCGACACGCTTCCCGAAATCGCCGAAGCGGGGGCGGAAGTCGGCGAAATCGCCGAGCTGGGTGCGATGCTCTGGGTCACAGGACGATCAACTCCGCTTTCAGTGCGCCGGCTTCCTTCAGCGCTTCGAGGATGGCGACCAGGTCGGACGGGGCCGCGCCGATCGCGTTCACCGCCTTGACGATGTCGGCGAGTTTGGGACCGGGGGCCAGGACGAACATCGGGCGACGCTCCTCCTCGACCGAGACGCCCGATTTCTGGGTGATCGCGGTCTGGCCGCCGCTCAAGGGGCCGGGCTGGCTGACGCGCTGCTGTTCGTCGATCTTCACGGTCAGCTTGCCGTGCGTCACCGCCGCCGGGCCGACCCGGACCGCCGAGTTGATGACGACGGTGCCGGTGCGCGCGTTGACGATCACCTTGGCGGGCGGCTCGGCGGAGGCGACGTCGAGATTCTCGATCTCGGACATCAGCGTGGCGCGGACATCGGCGCCCATCGGCGCGCGGACCGCGACCGACACGGCGTCCATCGCCTGCGCGATGCCCATGCCGAGGCGCGCATTGATCGCCTGCGCGACATTCTGCGCGGTGGTGAAGTCGGCGCGGGCCAGGTTGAAGGTCAGCATCGGCGCGGTGTCGAAGCCGGTCGCGACCGCGCGCTCGACCGTCGCGCCCTCGGGGATGCGGCCGGTGGAGGGGACGTTGACGACGATCTTCGAACCGTCCGCGCCCTCGGCACCCAGGCCGCCGACCGCGAGGTTGCCCTGCGCCATCGCATAGATCTGGCCATCGGCACCCTGGAGCGGGGTGAGGATCAGCGCACCGCCGCGCAGCGACTTGGCCTTGCCCATCGAGGACACGGTGATGTCCAGCTTCTGCCCTGGCTTGGCGAAGGGCGGCAGCTCGGCCGTGACCATCACGACGGCGGCGTTCTTCATCCCCGGATTGGCGCCCGGCGGCAGTTGCAGGCCGAACCGCGAAACCACCGCCTTCAGCGACTGGACGGTATATTCCAGATTATCGTCGCCCGTGCCCGGCAGGCCGACGACGACGCCGTATCCGGTCAGCTGGTTGGTGCGGATGCCCTGGAACCCGCCCAGATCCTTGATCCGGTCGGCCGAGGCCGGGGCCGCGATCAGGAGCGTGGCGAGGAGCGTGAGGAGGAAGCGGATCATGTCTCTATGCCTCAGAACGGGCTGACGGCCTGGAAGAAACGGCTCAGCCAGCCCTGGCGGCTGGCGCGGGCGACGTCGCCCTTGCCGGTATAGGCGATCTGCGCATCGGCGACGCGGGTCGACTCGACGCGGTTGTCGATGCCGATATCGGCCATGCGGACCAGCCCCTTGATCCGGATGAACTCGTCACCGCGGTTCAGCGTCACGCGCTTCTGCCCCTGGACCAGCATGGTGCCGTTGGGAAACACCTGCGCCACGGTCACGCTGATCTCGCCCGACAGCGAGTTGGACTGGTCGGCCGCGCCCGAACCGTTGAAGTTGCGGCTGCCGCCCATGCCGATATCGGTCGACTTGAGCAGCGAGCCCAGCGGGCCGGTGGTCGGCGGGTTGATCCCCAGATCGCCCTTCGAGCCGAGCTTGGAGGTCGCCGACTTGGACGCCGCCGTCCGCTCGACGAGGACGATGGTCAGCGGATCGCCGACCCGGCGCGCGCGCCACCCCTCGTACAGTGCGGCATAGCCGTCGGCCGCCTGGAAGATCGAGCCGTTGGCGGGCTGGACCGGCTGGGCGGGCATGGGCGCGGGGCGGGTGGTGGTGAAATCCTCGACCGGCTGCTTCTTGCCGAAGAGGCTGGCCTGCGCGGGCAACGGCGCGAGCGCGGCGACGACCATTGCGGCGGCCGCCGTCGACAGCGCCAGTTCGATCCAATAGTCGAAACGGGGAAGAGCCAGACGCATCACCGGCCTCACAGATTCTGGTTGGCGTATTGGAGCATCTCGTCGGTCGACTTGATCATCTTCGAGTTGACCTCATAGGCGCGCTGGGTCTCGATCATGTCGACCAGCTCCTCGACGACGTTGACGTTCGAGCCTTCGAGCATGCCCTGGCGGATCTGGCCGCGCCCTTCGAGCCCGGCAACGCCCATGCCGACCGCGCCCGAGGCGGCGGTCTCGGTCAGGTAATTGTCGCCCTTGGACTGAAGGCCCGCCGGGTTGGGGAAGGTCGCGACCTGGATCTGGCCGATCTCGGCCGGAGCCGTCTGGCCCTGGATGGTGGCCGACACGGTGCCGTCGGAGCCGATGGTGATCTGGGTCGCGCCCTGCGGCACGGTGATGCCCGGCATCACCTGATAGCCCTCGGACGTGACCAGCAGCCCCTCGGCCGAGCGCGAGAAATTGCCCGCGCGGGTATAGCCCAGCGTCCCGCCCGGCATCTGCACCTGGAAGAAGCCCTCGCCGTCGAGCGCCATGTCCAGGCTGTTGTTGGTGGTCTGCATCGACCCTTGCGTGTTGATCCGCGCGGTGCCCTGGATGCGCACGCCGGTGCCCAGGTTCAGGCCGGTCGCATATTTGCTCTCGGTCGAGCTGGCCGCGCCCGGCGCGGTGATCGTCTGATAGGCCAGCGTCTCGAACGCGGCGCGATCGCGCTTGAACCCGGTCGTGTTGACGTTGGCCAGGTTGTTCGAGATGACCCGCATGCGCATGTCCTGGGCGTCGAGCCCGGTGCGCGCGATGTGCATGGCGGCGGAAGACATAAACCCTTAATCCTCAGCTCGGCAGCCGCATCAGCGATGCGCTGTTCTCGTCCATCGACTTGGCCTCTTTCATGAGGTTGGCCTGCACCTCGTAGCTGCGCTGGTTCTCGATCATGTCGACCAGCGTCTGGGTCATGTTGACGTTCGACCCTTCCAGCGCGCCCGACTGGACGGTGGCGTCCATGTCCTGCGGCAGCGCCCCGCCGCCCTTGACGCGCAGCAGATTGTCCAGCCCCTTGACCGTCTGGCTGCCGCGCGTGTCGGCCAGCTTCATCCGGTCGATCACCTGCGGCTGGGTGCCGGGCCCTGCGCCCAGCGGCACGATCGACAGCGTGCCGTCGGGCGAGACGCTCATCGAGTTATAGGGGGGCACGGTGATCGGGCCGTTCTGGCCGATCACCGGAAAGCCGTCGCCGGTCTGCAGCACGCCCGAGGCCGTGACCTCCAGGTCGCCGCGACGGGTATAGGCTTCCGACCCGTCGGGGGCCTGCACCGCCAGCCACGCGCGGGAGGTCGCGACCGCGACGTCCAGCGGATTGCCGGTATGCTGGACGGTGCCGGGCTGGCGGTCGGCGTCGGTCACTTCCTCGGCGGTGGGCATCCGCGCCTCGAACGCCGCGCCGCCGCCCTTCAGGTCGATGCGGTCGAACACGACCCGGTCCGAACGGAAACCGATCGTCGAGGCATTGGCCATGTTGTTGGCGATCGCCGACTGCGCCGACATGTGCGCCCGCAGTCCCGTCGCCGCCGTATAGACCAGCTTGTCCATCGCTGCCCCCCGTTACCTGTCCCGTTACCCGGCCCGTTTCGCTTAGCTGCGGATGTTGAAGATGGTCTGCGAGATCTGGCTCGACGTATCGAGCGCCTTGGCGTTCGCCTGGAAATCGCGCTGCGCGGCGATCAGGTTGACCAGCTCCTCGGTGATGTCGACGTTCGACCCCTCGATGGTGCTCGACCGGATCGCGCCATAGGCGCCCTGGTTGGCGGTGCCGAACTTGGCCGCGCCGGACTTGCCGGTCGCCTCCCAATAGCTGTTCCCCTCCTGGCGCAGGCCCGGCATGTTGACGAAGGTCGCCACCGCGACCTTGCCCAGCGCGGCGGTCTCGCCGTTGGAGAAGGAGGCGGTCACCAGGCCGTCGTCGCCGACCGACACGCCCGACAACAGGCCCACCGACTTGCCGTCCTGGGTGCGCGAGGCGACCGAGAAGATCGAACCCGACTGCGACGAGCCGGTATAGTCGATCGACAGCGGCTGCGACGTGGTCGAGGTGCGCGGGGTGAAATTGTCGAACTTGGTCGCCCCGGTCGGCGACTTCAGGTTGCCGCCCGAATCGTAGGTCATCTTGATCGGGTCCTTCGACCCGCCATTGGTCGTCATCTGCTGATCGCCGACGAAGCTGTAGACCAGCCAGCTGCTGCTGCCGTCCGAGGGCTGGATCGCATTGCCATTGGCATCGACCGGCAACGGCGCGCGGACATAATAGTTGGTCAGCGTCATGGCGTTGCCCGCCGTGTCGTAGATCTTGGTCTGGGTCGTATTGTTGTACGTGCCCATGTTGGTGCGGTCGAACGCGGCGGTCGGCGCGACGGCGGTGCTCGACAGGTTGATGGCCATCGTCACCTTCTTGGTGGCGACCGGCGTGCCGCTGGTCGTGGGCAGCTGGAGGCTGGTCAGGCCGTCATTGCCGAACGCGGTGACGTTGCCGTCCTTGTCGACCGGGAACACCTGGACGCGGTTGCCCTGCGTGTCGGTCACATAGTTGTTGGTGTCGACCTGGAACGAGCCGTTGCGCGTGTACTGGAGCGTACCCGCGGTGCCGCCCGCCTGCACCGTGAAGAAGCCGTCGCCCGAAATGGCGAGATCCAGCGCGTTGGAGGTGCTGGTGTAATTGCCCTCCTTGAACTCCTGCCGGTTGGCCTTGACCACGGTGCCCGAGCCGACCTGCTTGAACGGGTCGGTGGCGAAATTGGCGGCCATCACGTCGGCGAATTCGGCGCGGCTCTTCTTGAAGCCGTTGGTGCCGACGTTGGCGAGATTGTGCGAGATGACCGACATGTCGGTCTGCGAAGCCTGAAGGCCGCTGAGCGAGGTGTAGAAGGACATGGGCTATCTTCCTGGTACGTGAAGGGGGATCAGCCGACGGCGCGGACGGCGGAGAGCTGGACCTGGCCCAGACCGGCGACGGTCAGGACCGGCGAGCCGGTGGAGGGCAGCGAGACGGACTGGACGGGCGCCCAGACCAGCGAGCGGCTGGTGACGGCGGTGCTGCCGTTGTTGGCGGACACCGAGATGGTGAAGGGCCCCGATCCGGCGCTCTTGCCGTCGGCGGTCTTGCCGTCCCAGTCATAGCTGGCCGCGCCCGCCTTCTGCGCGCCGAGCGACAGCGTCTTGAGGACCCCGCCACTGGCATCGGCGATGGTCACCGTCACGTTGGACGCCGCGGCATCCAGTTCGACCTGGCCCGCCAGCCCGCCGCTGGTGCGGCCATAGGCGGTCGTGCCCTGGGTCAGCACGGTCTTGCCGACATAGTTCATCGCGGCCGCGGGCGTGGTCCCGGTCAGCTTGTTCGCGAGCGAGGTCAGCGTGGTGTTCATCTCGGAGATGCCCGCCACGCTGGAGAATTGCGCCATCTGGGCGACCATCTGGGTATTGTCCATCGGCGAGAACGGATCCTGGTTCTTCAGCTGCGCGGTCAGCAGCTTCAGGAAATCGGCCTGGCCCAGCGTGGTGGACTTCTTGGCCGCCGTGGTGGTCGAGGAGGAGCCGGTCGACCCGGTTCGCGCGATGCCCAGACTGTCGAGCGTCGACTCGAGCGCGGTGGATGTCATGATCAGCGTCCCAGCTTGAGGGTATCGAGGATCAGCGACTTGGCCGTCTGCATGACCTCGACATTGTTCTGGTAGGTGCGCGAGGTCTCCATCATGTCGACCAGCTCGCGGGTCTCGTCGACGGCGGCCTCGTAGATATTGCCGTCCTTGTCGGCCAAGGGGTTGTTCGGATCGTGCCGCTTGGCGGGGTCTTCCCCGGCGGTCACGATCTTCTCGACGTCGACGGTGGACAGGCCGGTCGCGGCGTCGAAGCTGGTGCGGAAGACCGGCTTCATCGTCTTGTACGCGGTCTCGGCCGAGCCCGCGACGCCGCCCGCATTGGCGAGGTTCGACGCGGTGGTGTTCATCCGCACCAGCTGCGCCGACATGGCGCGGCCCGCGACCTGGAAGATGGAGAGAGGCGTGTCGGCCATCGCTTATTCGCCCTTCAGCGCGCGGGTGATGGTGGAGATGCGGCCGTTCAGGAACGACAGCGTCGTCTGATACTGGACGGCGTTTTCGGCGAAGGCGGTCTGTTCCTGGTTGAGTTCGACCGTGTTGCCGTCGAGCGAGGTCTGGAGCGGCACGCGATACTTCGTCGCGCCGGCGATCCCCTTGCCCTGGCCCTGGTCGGAGCCGCCCTCGATCGCGGCGAGCGCCGCCTTGAAATCGATGTCGCGCGCCTTGAATCCGGGGGTGGAGGCGTTGGCGATGTTCGAGGCCAGCACACCCATGCGCTGCGCCCGGACTTCCAGCGCCGCGCCGTGAATTCCGAAAAGCGTTTCTGCGGCCATCGTTCAACCTCCTTTCCCACGCGGATCATCGCGATAGCCGGGGATACGCAATCACCGTGCCAACCTGTCGAAAGGCGCGGAAAGGCGCGGGGTCGGGCCAGCCCGGCCGCCCTGCCCGCCCGCCCTCCGGCAAGGCGTTGCCGCCTTTTGCCGGTCGGCGGCAACGAAGCGGCAGCATGGTCCTGCCGCCCCGCCCGCGCCGCGCGCGTCGCGCCGACGCGCTCCCCCCGCCGGGTGCGACTTTGGCGAATCCGCACAGGCATTTGGCCCGGTCTTTGCGTGGCGGCGCGCATGATAGCCCTTCCACCGCTCCACCAGTTCTTCGACTCCGCGGCGCTCGCCATCGTGCTGGGCGGGACGCTGATCGCGACGCTGTTGCGCACGCCATGGCGTGACGGGCGGCGCGCGCTCCGGGCGCTGGCCGTGCTGGCCCGGAAGCCCTTCGCCGCCGAGCCGCTGATCGAACAGATCGCGCATCTGTCGCGCGTCGCGCGGCGGCACGGGGTGCTGACGCTCGATCGTTCGGTCGTCACCGACCCCGATCTGGCCGAGGCGATCGCCGCGATCGTCGATGGCGAGGGGCCCGACGCCGTGACCGCGCGGCTCGACCTGGCGCGGCAGGGGCGGATCGAACGCCATGTCGCGGTCGCCGATATCTGGACCGGCGCGGCCGAGGTGGCGCCCGCCATGGGCATGGTCGGCACGCTGATCGGGCTGGCGGCGATGTTCGCGACGATGAACGATCCGCAGCGGATCGGCGGCGCGATGGCGATCGCGCTGCTCGCCACCCTCTATGGCGCGCTGTTCGCCAATCTGGTCGCCCAGCCGATCGCGATGCGGCTGCGCCGCGCCGCGCGGATCGAGGCGTTCGAGCGGACCCGCATCGTCGCCCCGCTCGCCGCCCTGGCCGCGCGCGAGGCCCCGCGCCCCTCGCGCGGATCGACGGCGTCGTCCAAGTCGGGCCCGCCCTCGCCGCCCAGCCTGATGAGCGTGGCATGACCGATCCGGTGTTTCCCGATCCCGTGCCGTCGCGGCCGATCTGGCTGATCACGCTGGCCGACCTCGCCCTATTGCTGGTCGGCTTCCTCGTTCTCGTCCAGGCGACGGGGGCGGAGCGGCGGCCCGCGCTGCTCAACGGACTGCGCGCGCAGTTCGGCGCCAACACCGATCCCGCGTCGCAGGCGCTCCGCCTGCCCCCCGCCCCGCCGCCCGCCATGCCGGTCGCGACCGCCTCGTTGAGCTTCGCCCCCGGTTCGGCCGAGCCGGTCGATCCCGACCCGCTGCTCGGTCCCTGGGCGCGCGAGGCGCTGGCCGATCCGCGCATCCGCCTGTCGATCACCGGGGCCACCGACGGCAGCGCCGCCGATGTCGATCCCGTCACCCATAGCGCGGTCGTGCTGGCCGCCGATCGCGCCCGCGCCGCCGCCGCGCTGATCGGCCCCGCCGCCGCCGACCGCCTGATCCTTTCCACCGCCGCCAAGCCGGGCCCGCGCATCGCGATGGTCACGCTCGTCTTTGCCGGCGATCCGCCACGGAGACCCTGATGATCCTGTCGCTGCTTCTGGCCGGTGCCGCCGGCTTTCAGGATATTGCCGCGCTCGACGCCGCCGTCACCGCCTTTACCGGCCGCCCCGTCGGGGTGGAGGGGGGCGCCCGGTCGCCGGTCGATGCCAGGCTGAAGCTCAGCCAATGCCCCACCGTCGCGCTGTCATGGCGCACCGAGATGCACGACGCGGTGGTCGTCACCTGTTCCAGCCCGCAATGGCGCATCTTCGTGCCGGTGCTGGCCGTGCCGAAGCCCGCCGCCGAACCGCGCCCGATTCCCGTCGCCGCCGCCCGGGTGGAGCCGGTCATCCGGCGCGGCGATCCGGTGGTGATCGAGGCGGGATCGGACGGCTTTTCGATCACCCGCGAAGGCGTGGCGATGGCCGATGCCGCACCCGGCGCGCATTTCCTGGTCCGCATCGATTCGTCCCGCCAGCCGGTCCAGGCGGTCGCGCTGGCCAGCGGTCGCGCCACCCTGCCCGGCTGGGCCGAATAGCGGAATGCCCATCGGCCGGAAAATCGGGGGCGAGAGCGTAAATTCCCCCTAAAGATTCCCCGGATTCGGCCGTTACCCTCCATGTCAGCGGAACCAGAAGGTGCGGACATGGTGGATGTAACAAGGCTGAGTGCCGGGGAAGCGAGGATCGGGCGGATCGCCGCCGTGACGCGTCCCAACGCGCTCGCGGCGAGCACCCAGACCGCTCCGAACCCGGCCAAGGCGGCCAGCGAGACCAGCGGCGTCGGCAATCTGGCGCGCGATCTGGCGGCCCAGCCGCCGGTCGACATGGATCGCGTCGCCCAGATCAAGAAGGCCATCGCCAATGGCGATTTCCCGATCCTGCCGGCGACCATCGCCGACCAGATGATCGCCCTGAAGCTCGACTGGAACGGTAAATGACGCGCCGTGACGCCCTGATCCAGGTCATCGAGGCCCTGCACCGCGAAATCGCGGCGCTGAAGTCGAACGACGTGGTCGCCCTCGAACGCGCCACCTCGGAAAAGCTGGCCGCGATCGAACAGGTCGCCGCGCTGGGCACCGGCCCCGCCGGGCCCGAGCTGCGCGAGCTGGCCGACGAGGCCAACCGCCTGAACGAGACCTGCCGCATCTATGTGAACCTGATGGCGGCCAATGTCCGTCGCAAGCTCCAGACCCTGACCGGGGATGCCGGCATGGGCTATCGCCCCGCGATGCGCGCCTACGCCTGATTGCCGCTTGCCGGGCGGCAAGCCGTTGCCGCTTTGCCGCCACGCCCCCTGCCGACCCTGATGGCCGGTCCTGCCGGTCCCCAGCACGAAAGCCCGCTTTGCCGGGCTTTTTTCGTCTCCCGCGCCGGATTCGCACCGCTCCCCGGCAGAGCCGCGGGGAATTGGCACGCCCTTTGCTGAGTAGAGCCCGAACAAGGGCTTTTACCGAACAGCATGACCGTCCAACCCGTCTCTCAAACCAGGATCCAATCGGCCATCGCGCTGGCGTCCAGCCGCACGGGTGTCGATTTCGGCTATCTGCTGGGGCAGGCCAAGCTCGAGTCCGGGCTGAACGCGAATGCCCGTGCGGGGACCTCCTCGGCCTCGGGTCTGTACCAGTTCGTCGAGCAGAGCTGGCTCGCGGTGGTCAAGAAGCACGGCGCCGAGCACGGCCTGGGCTGGGCGGCGGATTCGATCGGCCAGTCGGGCGGACGCTATCATGTGTCGGGCGAGGCGCGCGCCGCCGTCATGGGGCTGCGCAACGATCCCACCGCCGCCTCGCTGATGGCGGCCGAACATGCCTCGGACAACAAGAGCGCGCTGGAGGCGACGCTGGGTCGCGAGGCGGGCGGCACCGACCTGTATATGGCGCATTTCCTGGGCCTGGGCGGCGCGACCAAGTTCCTGAGCAAGATGGCGTCGAGCCCGCAGGCGACCGGCGCCGCGCTGTTCCCCGCCGCCGCGCGCGCCAACCGCTCGGTCTTCTACGCCGCGAACGGCCAGCCGCGCACGCTCTCGGACATCTATAACCGCTTCGCCGACAAGCTGGCGGGCAGCAGCGCCGACAGCGACGCGACCCGCGCCGCCAACCTGCAATTCGCCGCACAGGCGCTCGCGCTGAAGGGCATGGGCGAGGATGCGACCGTCGTCACCGGCAACAACGAAAGCGCCGCCGACGCCATGGCCTGGGCCAACAGCACGATGAACCGGCTGGGCCTGCGCAACGGATCGGCCAGCATCACCGACAGCGACAGCGTGCTGCGCCCCAAGCCCGACCATGCGCGGCTGGCGTACATGATGCTCGCGAGCATGGGGGGTTAAACGATGGGCAAGCTGTTTTCCGGCGGCCGCACCATGGCCCTTCCCGCGGCGATCCTGCTGCTCGTCCTGGTCATGGTCGTGCCGATCCCGCCCGCGCTGCTCGACATCTTCTTCGTCGCCAATATCGCGATCAGCCTGGCCGTCCTGATGGTCGCGCTGAACGCCGAAAAGCCGCTCGACTTCTCGGCCTTTCCGACCGTCCTCCTGTTCGCCACGCTGTTCCGCCTGGGCCTCAACGTCGCCTCGACCCGCATCGTGCTGGTGCACGGTCATGAGGGCGAGAGCGCGGCGGGCCATGTCATCGAGGCGTTCGGCACCTTCCTGATCGGCGGCGACTATGTCGTCGGCCTCTTCGTCTTCGCGATCCTGATGATCATCAACCTGATCGTCGTGACCAAGGGCGCAGGCCGCGTGTCGGAAGTGTCGGCGCGCTTCACCCTGGACGCGCTGCCCGGCAAGCAGATGGCGATCGACGCCGACCTGAACGCCGGGCTCATCACGCCGGACCAGGCCAAGGCGCGCCGCGTCGAGGTGTCGACCGAGGCCGATTTCTACGGCTCGATGGACGGTTCGTCCAAGTTCGTGAAGGGCGATGCGGTCGCCGCGATGCTGATCCTGGCGGCCAATATCATCGGCGGCCTGATCTTGGGTCCGGTCAGCCACGGCATGGGCGTGGCCGATGCGGCCAAGACCTATATCCTGCTGGCCATCGGCGACGCGCTGGTCGCGCAGCTGCCCAGCCTGATGCTGTCGATCGCCGCCGCCGCCATCGTGACGCGCGTGTCGTCCGACAAGGATCTGGCGGGCCAGATCGGGTCGCAGTTCGGCGCGTCCAAGACCTGGATCCCGGTCGCGGTGATCCTGGGCCTGCTCGGCGCGCTGCCCGGCATGCCGCACCTCGTGCTGCTGCCCGCCGCCGCCATTGCCGGGTTCACCGCGTGGAAGCTGCGCCAGATCGAGAAGCGCCCGGTCCCCGTCCCCCCGCCCCCCGCCGCCGAGCCGGTCGATCCCTCGCGCATCGGCTGGGACGAGGTCATCGACGGGATGCAGGTGCATATCGACATCGGTTACGGCCTGGTGCCGCTGGTCGACGAGCGTCGCGGCGCCCCGCTGATGGCGCGCATCACCGGCGTCCGCCGCCAGCTGTCCAAGGAACTGGGCTTCGTCGTGCCGCAGGCGCGGGTCCGCGACGACATCAATCTCGGGCCGTTCAACTACCGCATCCTCATCAACGGCGTCGTCGCCGCCGAGGACCAGGTGTCGCCCGACGAGATGCTGGCGCTCGACACCGGCCAGGCCTTCGGCACGCTGGACGGCAAGCCGGTCCAGGACCCGACCTTCGGCCTGCCCGCCACCTGGATCCTGAAGGGCGACGCCGATGCCGCCACCGGCATGGGCTATCTGGTCGTCGATCCGGGCACCGTCATGGCGACCCATCTGAACCATATTCTGGGCTCCAACGCCGCCGAGCTGCTCGGCCCCGACGAGGTCCAGTCGCTGCTCGACGGCCTGAAGGAGCGCGCCGCGCAACTCGCCGCCTCGCTCAGCCCCAACCCCCTGCCGCTCACCACCCTGACCCAGGTTCTCAAGGGCCTTCTTTCGGAGAATATCACCTTGAAGGAGTTCCGCCGCATCGCCAGCGCGATCGCCGTGGCGGCCCAGAAGACGCTCGACGCCGAAGAGATTGTCGAGCTGATCCGGCCGCAGCTGGGCGCGCTCATCATCCAGAAACTGTGCGGGATGCGCGAACCGCTGCGCGTCATGACGCTGGACGGACAGCTCGAAGGGCTGCTGGGCCAGGCCATGCGCGCCGACACCGCGCGCCGCCATGTGATCGAACCCGATCTGGGCCGCCGCATCACCGAGGCGCTGACCCATGCCGCCCAGCCGCTGATCGCCGAGGCCAAGCCGTTCGCGCTGGTCGTCCAGCCGGGCGTGCGGCTCGCGATGCGCAAGCTGCTGCGCACCTGCATGCCCGACACGCCGGTCCTGTCCTTCTTCGAGGTGCCCGAGGAGAAGGCGGTCGAGGTCGTCGCCGTGATCGGCGCTCCGCAGGCGCTGGCCGCATGAGCGCGCATCCCCTGAGCGGCGCGTTCGTCAACGCCCAGAGCCTCAACCCGGCGAATTTCGATCCGGCGCTGGCCAACCCCACGGTCGCCGACCGCCCGATCACCTATCGTCCGGTCGTCCGTCGTCCCGGCGGCGACACCGATGCGATCATCCGCCAGCATCTGCCGCTGGTCCGCCGGATCGCGTGGCATGTGCACGGATCCATGTCGAGCCTGATCGAGGTCGAGGATCTGGTCCAGGTCGGGCTGGTCGCGCTGGTCGAGGCCGCCGCCTCGTTCGAGGAGCGCGGGGTCGAGTTCGGCCATTATCTGAAGTCGCGGCTGCGCGGCGCGATGATCGACGAGCTGCGCCGCCAGGCGACGACGACGCGCGGTGCGATGCGCCGCCGCCGCCAGTATAGCGAGGCGGTCACCACCCTGTCCCAGTCCGGCGGCCAGGCCCCGACCGACGAGGCGGTGGCGGAAAAGCTGGGCGTCTCGGTCGAGCGGCTGCGCGCCGACTACAAGACCGCCGAGGCGGTGCGGATGGAGGCGATCGACGATGTCTATGCCGACGACCTGCCCTGGTTCGCCGACGACACCCCCGACGCCTTCGAACAGCTGGCCGAGAGCGACCTGCGCGACGCGCTGATCGCCGCCATCTCGGCGCTCCCCGAGCGCGAGGCGATGGTGATCCAGCTTTATTATGTCGAGGAACTCAACCTGGAGGAAATCGGCCAGGTGCTGGGCGTCGGCGCCGCGCGCATCTGCCAGATCAAGAGCGCGGCGCATGCCCGCCTGAAAAAGGCGCTCGCCAGCCAGCGATAAGGCGATTTCTCCCCTGTGAGGGGGAGGAATGGGCCCGCGCCATTTCCGATGGCACCATCTTCCTCTAAGCGCGTCCCCGATGACCGGGGACGCCGATGTTCGCACGCCATGAACGCCGACTGATCGCACGCTATCTGTGGCCGGGCGCGGGCGGGCGGCTGGTGTTGCTGGTCGCCGCGATCGGATGCACCGGCGTCATGATCGGCGTCGCTGCGCTGGTGCTGGTCATTGCCGTCATGAACGGCGCGCAGACCAGGCTGGCCGACAGCGTCGCGCCGGTCGATGGCCATCTCAGCGTCACCGTCCCCGCCCGTGCCGCGATGACCGAGGGCCAGGTGGCCGCCGTCATCGCGCACCTGCCCGGCGTCGCGCGCACCGAGCCGATTCGCGAACTCACCGCCGCGCTGTCGATCGACGGGCGGATCACCCCCATCCAGTTGCAGGGCCGCGACCCGGCGACGCTCGCCCGGCTGGTCCCGACGATGCGGTCGGCGCTGGCGCATAGTCCGGACCCGGCGAACGCGGTCGCGATCGGACAGGATGCCGCGCTGCAACTGGGGCTGTTCCCCGGCGATACCATCGCGATCGGCCGGGTCCGGCTCGGCCCCGACCATATGCCGTCGCTCGACCTGTTCGACGCGAGGGTCGCCGCCTTCTATCCCGACGAGGACAAGGGGAGCGACCGGGTGACGGTGTTCGCGCCGCTCGATTCGCTGCCCATCCTGAAGGACGACGCCGCCGTCACCCGCCGGATCGCCATCGTCCTGACCGATCCCGCGCGGGAGGCGGCGGTCGCGGCGGCGATCCGCAGGCGCCTGGGCCCCGGCTATCCGATCACCAGCTGGCGACAGGCGAATCGTGCGCTGCTCGCCGCGCTCGTCACCGAGAAGATCGGGATGACGATCGCGGTCGGGCTGGTGACCCTGGTCGCGCTGTTCAACATCCTGTCGTCGATGACGCTGCTGGCGCGGGCCAAGCGGCGCGAGATCGCGATCCTGCGGACGATGGGCGTGTCGGTGGCGAGCATCGCGCGGATCTTCACGACGGTCGGCAGTATCATCGCGCTGACCGGCGCGGGCGTCGGCCTGGCGCTGGCGGCCGGATTGCTGACCCAGCGCGCTGCGATCGTCGCGGCGGTCCGCCATCTGTCCCCGGCGCGGCAGGCGGAATGGGACGTCTTCCTGTCGTTGCCGATCGGGATTTCGCGAACCGAGCTGGCCGCGATCGGCCTGAGCGTGGTGGCGGGGGCGGTGCTGGCCAGCCTCTATCCCGCGTGGCGGGCGGGGCGGACCTCGCCCGCGCTGGTGCTGCGCGCCGATTGAGCGCGGACATGAGTAAACCCCGGCGGCACGGAGGCCGCCGGGGTTTGTCCTGCAAACCGGCCTGGCGAGGGACTCGCGGCCGGTCGGCCCCGTCACCCGAGTGGGGGCGCGGTGCCGGGGCGCTCAGGAACCGGGTGTTACTGGCCGAGCAGCTTGAGCACGCCCTGCTGGGACTGGTTGGCCTGGCTCAGCATCGCGGTCGATGCCTGGCTCAGGATCTGGGCCTTGGCGAGCGCGGTGGTTTCCGCCGAGAAATCGGTGTCCTCGATACGGCTGCGCGCATCGGTCAGGTTGGTGACGTTGGAGGTCAGGTTGTTGACCGCCGACTGGAGCCGGTTCTGCGTGGCGCCGAGGCCCGCGCGGATATTGGCGACCTTGCCGATGGCCGAGTCGAAATTCTCGAGCGTCGCCGTGGACTTCACCGAGCTGTCCGTCGGCGGACTGGCATTCGGATCGCCCAGGACCATGACGTTGGTCATTTCGGTCGCCGTCGTCAGGTCGCTGAAATTCATGGTGATGGCGTCGCTGGTGTTCGCGCCCGCCTGGATCTGGACCGCGCCCGAATTGCCCGCGGTGCCGTTCAGCAGCTTCTGCCCGTTGAACTGGGTGTTGCGAAGGATCGTCGAAACCTGTGCCGCCAGGGCGTTCTGTTCCGAGGTGATGTTCGCCTTGTCGTTGGTCGAATAGATGCCGTTGGCCTTCTGCACCGCCAGTTCGCGCATCCGCTGGAGCATGTTGCTCACTTCCTGGAGCGCACCTTCGGCGGTCTGCGCCATCGAGATGCCGTCATTGGAATTGCGGATGGCCTGGTTCATGCCGCGCACCTGCGCCGACATCGAGGCGGCGATGGCGAGGCCGGCGGCGTCGTCCTTCGCGGAATTGATTCGCTTGCCGGTCGACAGGCGCTCCATCGATACGTTCAGCGCTTCCGATGCGGCGCCGTTGGCGCTCGACGCGCGTAACGCCGAAATATTACTGGCGATAACCGTCATGGTCGTTCTCCAAAGCCGGAGCTCTCCGCCGCCCCCAAGGCGAAGGTCGAGCTGCCAAGACGGGTAACGACCGCCTGGGACCGGACTTTAGAGAAAAGAGTCGTTTGGGCGCGTTTTTTCGGGCGGAGCCCCCCGGCACCCTATTATAAGGTACCGGGGGGTCCACCTTCCGCGACCGAGGGGATAACCGCGGTCGGCATTCGCCCAGGGCGTTAGCCGAGGAGCTTCAGCACGCCCTGCTGCGACTGGTTGGCCTGGCTCAGCATCGCGGTGGACGCCTGGCTCAGGATCTGCGCCTTGGCGAGCGCGGTGGTTTCTTCCGAGAAGTCGGTGTCCTGGATGCGGCTGCGCGCTTCGGACAGGTTGGTCATGTTCGAGGTCGCGCTGTTGACCGCCGACTGGAGACGGTTCTGGGTGGCACCCAGGCCCGCGCGGATCTTCGACACGTCGGCGATCGCGGCGTCGTAATTGTCCAGCGTGTCCGACTTCAGCGAGGTCGAACCCGAAGCCGGGGCGAAATCGACCACCGCGCTCAGCTTCGAACCCGTGTCGGCCGCGCCGCCGGTACCGGCCGCATAGGTTGCGGTCATGTCGCGCAGGTTGATCGAGACCGTATCGCTGCTGGTCGCGCCGGTCTGGATCGAGACCGTGGAGGCCGCATTGAACAGCGCCGTGCCGTTGAACTTGGTGTTCTTCACGACCGAGCTGATCTGGTCGGCGAGCGTCGTCTGCTCGTTGGTGATGTTCTTCTTGTCGTCGGCCGAATAGGTGCCGTTCGACGACTGGACCTTCAGCTCGCGCATGCGCTGCAGCATGTTGCTGACCTCGTTCAGTGCGCCTTCGGCCGTCTGCGCCATCGAGATGCCGTCATTGGCGTTGCGGATGCCCTGCGCCATGCCCTTGATCTGCGCGGTCATCGAGTTGCTGATCGCCAGACCGGCAGCGTCGTCCTTTGCCGAGTTGATGCGCTGGCCGGTCGACAGGCGCTCCATCGAGCTGCTGAGGGCCAAGGACGCCGAGGTCGACGCGGCGGTAGCACGCAATGCACTGATATTGCTGGCAATAACGGTCATGTGATGTCTCCAAATCTGCTCGGCGATCCGTCTGTGTCCCCTCTGGATCACCGAGCCGCCGAGTGGAGTAACGGCCGCTTTCCGGCAGGCTTTAGCCGGTGGCATGCAAATTTTTGCCGGTTGCCTTGCCGGTTTTGCCGGAACGGTCGCGCGCGCAGCCGGGCGTCGCGAGCACACATACGGGCGCGCGTCGCGCCCGGAAAAAACTTGCCGTTCGCGTTGCCGCATTAACCACGGTTTTACCAAAGAAGGGGCATTGGAGAGTCACGAAAGGACTCAAGCCCGATGTCGTCGATTTTCCCCTCCGCTGCGCTGGTTAAGCAGAAATACGCGCTGATTTCCGCGCTGCGTGCCCAGGGCCTGGCGATCGCCGAGTCGGGTGCCGTTCCCCAGGCCGGGGACATGTTCCTGCTGGCCGAGGGCGACCCGGTCGAGCATCCGGCACGCTCGGTCGTCGTCATCGACGGCCCGGTCCCCGCCATCGTCCCGGCAAGCGCCGGCCGCCCCGCCACCGTGACCTATTCGGCGGCCGAGGCGGGCGTGGGCAACAGCTTCGTGCGTGCCCTGGTCGCCGGGCCGACCGTGCCGACCGCCGCCGACCCGGAGAGCCTGGCGCTGTTCACGCTGGCCGAGCGCGTCGCCCAGTCGGACATCACCGTCCTCATCAACGGCCCGACCGGCACCGGCAAGGAAGTGGTGGCCCGCGCCATCCATGCCCAGTCGGCCCGCGCGGCCAAGCCCTTCGTCGCGATCAACTGCGCCGCCCTGCCCGAGTCGATGCTCGAGGCGCTGCTCTTCGGCCACCAGAAGGGCGCGTTCACCGGCGCGGCGCAGGCGGGCGAAGGCTTCTTCCGCGCGGCGGACGGCGGCACGCTGCTCCTCGACGAGATCGCCGAGATGCCGCTCCAGCTCCAGGCCAAGCTGCTCCGCGTGCTGCAGGAGCGCGAGGTGATCCCGCTCGGCGCGTCGATGCCGCAGTCGGTCGATGTCCGCGTCATCGCCTGCGCCAATCGCGACCTCCAGGCCGAAGTGGCGGCGGGCCGGTTCCGCGCCGACCTCTACTACCGCCTGTCGGTCTTCCCGCTGACCACCAAGGCGCTGGGCGAGCGTCGCATGGACATTCCCGCGCTCGCCGCGACGATGATCCTGCGCCACGCCGCGGGCCGCACCGTGATGCCCTGGCCCAGCACCGCCGCGATCGAGAAGCTGGCGATGCACAACTGGCCCGGCAATGTCCGCGAGCTGGAGAATGTGATCCAGCGCGCGCTGCTCTTCGCGGGCGGTGCGACGATCGAGGCCGAGCATATCGTGTTCGACCGCCCGATGGTCGCCAACGACACCGATGACATGCCGCTGACCGTGACGACCGCGGAAGCCACGCTGGGCAAGGTCGTGCAGATGAGCGAATTCGCCGCGATCCGCGAGATGCTGGCCGCGTGCGGCGGCAACCGGGTCGAGACCGCCAAGCGCCTGGGCATTTCCGAGCGCACGCTGCGCTATCGCCTCGCCAAGGCGCGCGAGCAGGGCGAGGAGATCATCCGCCCCTCTAGCCGGGCCATGATGGCATGAGCGTCGGCGGTGTCGGCGGCGCGATGAGCGTCGACCGGGTGATGGCGCTTCGTGCCCAGATCCTGGAACGCAATCAAGCGCTCAAGGCGGCAAGCCAGGCCGGTGCCAACCAGGCGGCACAGGCCGCCCAGACTCAAGCCCCGGCGGCGCCGGCGACCTTCGCCGACACGCTGGAATCCGCGCTGAAGGGCGTGAACGAGGGCCAGCAACAGGCCGCCCGCCTGTCCGAATCCTACGAACGCGGCGAAACCGTCGACATCGCCAAGGTGATGATGGCCCGCCAGCAGGCGTCGGTCGGGTTCGAGGCGACGCTGCAGGTCCGCAACAAACTCCTGTCCGCCTACAAGGACATCATGAGCATGCCGGTGTAAGATGAGCACTGCCCTCACCCCCGCATCGACCAATCCCGCACCGGCCCTGCCGCCGCTGCCGGAAAAGTTCGCCAACCCGCTTCGCCAGATCAAGTCGGTGATGGCGCAGCCCGCCGTCCGCCGCTCCGCGCCGATGGCGCTGCTGATCGGGCTGATCGCGGCCGCCGCGCTCGCCTGGATGGCGCTGTCCAGCCCGACGCAGAAGACGCTGTTCGAGAATCTGTCGGACGCGGACAAGCAGGCGGTGACGACCGCGCTGTCGGCGGCGAACATCAAGAGCAGGATCAACGACGGCACCGGCGCGCTGACCGTCAACGAAGAGGATTATTCCCGGGCGCGGATGCTGCTGGCGGGCCAGGGGCTGCCGAAGCAGGCGCCCGGCGGCTATGCGATCCTCGACCAGTTGCCGATGGGCGTCAGCCGCGCGGTCGAGGGCGAACGGCTTCGCCAGGCGCGCGAAAGCGAGCTGGCCCGCTCGATCCAGGAAATCGACGCGGTGGCCGAGGCGCGCGTGCACCTCGCCACGCCCGACGCCTCGCCCTTCATCCGCGACAAGTCCTCGCCCTCGGCCTCGGTGGTGCTCAAGCTGAATGCCGGGCGCTCGCTGTCGGAATCGCAGGTCCAGTCGATCGTCAACCTCGTCGCCTCGTCGGTGCCGGGCATGAAGCCCGAGGATGTGACCGTGGTCGACCAGATGGGCGGCCTGTTGTCCAAGAAAGGCGCCGACGGCGCGACCGGCGACGATCGCCGGATCGATTTCCAGCGCCGCATGGAAGAGAAATACCGCACCCAGCTGATCCAGCTGCTGACCCCGCTGGTCGGCGCGGGCAATTTCACCGCCGAGGTGCAGGCCGACGTCAATCTGGACGAGACCAGCGCCACGAGCGAGCGTTACGACAAGGACGGCGCGCTGCGGGCCGAAACCGGCAACTGGACCGGCAACCAGAAGGACCCGACCACCCCCGGCGGCATCCCCGGCGCGCTGTCCAACACGCCGCCGCCCGCCAGCACGCTGCAACAGCCGCAGCCCGCGAACGGCGCGAGCGGCAACCCGCCCGCCGATGGCAAGCCGGTCGCCGGTGGTCCCGGCCTCAATCCGGAAAAGCAGTCCGACGCCTTCCAGCGCGCCTATGACCTGAACAAGGAGGTTTCGGTGACGCGGGCCACGCCGGGTTCGATCAAGCGGCTGACCGTCGCGGTCCTGCTGCGCGACCCCGCCACCGGCAAGCGCAGCCAGATGGAGATCAGCCAGATCTCCGACCTGGTGAAGTCGGCGGTCGGCTTCGACCAGCAGCGCAACGACAATGTCACCGTCATCAGCCGCAAGTTCGCCGATGCCAGCCTGGACGACAAGCGCGCCTGGTACGACAATAGCTGGCTGCCGATCGTCGCCCGCAACGCCACCGCGCTGGTCATCGCGCTCTTGGTCCTGCTGCTGGGCGTGCGTCCGCTGGTCAAGGCGATGACCCGCAAGAAGGCCGAGGCCGAGGCGGCCAAGGCGCTTCCCATGGGCGCGGCCGACGGCGCAGGCGCGGGCGAAGGTGTCGGCGAAGTGCTGATGGGCGCCGATGGCCAGCCGGTGATCGGCCCCAACGGCGAACCCGTGCGGATCGGTCCCAATGGCCAGCCGGTGTGGGTCGGCGCGGACGGCCAGCCCCTGCCCGGCATGATCGGCACGCCGCCGCCCGCCGTGACGCTCGACGAGATCGAGGACACGAACAATTTCAACGAGCGCATCACCAAGGTGCGCGGCTTCACCCGTGACAACCCGGCGCGCGCCGCGCTGGCCGTCCGCGACATGATCCGTTCGGAGGCGCAGCAATAATGGCCTCTGCCGAAGAAGGGCGCGTCTATTCGGGTGTCGAGCGCGCCGCGGTCCTGATGATGCTGGTGGGCGAGGAAGAAGCCGCCGCGATCCTCCAGAAGCTGGAGCCCGACGAGGTCCGCGAACTGGGCAAGGCGATGTATTCCATCGCCGATGTCAGCGAGCAGGATGTCGGCTTCGTCCTGGACGATTTCGTCGGCTGTGCCCGCGCCCGCGCGTCGATCGCGTTCCAGCCCAAGCCGATCGTCGAGAATTTGATGAACCGCGCGCTCGGCCCCGAACGCGCCGGCAGCGTGCTGTCGCGCATCGTGCCCACCGAGGCGCAGTGCGAGATCGAGATGCTCGGCTGGCTCGATCCCGTCGACATCGCCAAGATCGTCGAGAAGGAACATCCCCAGATCGGCGCGGTCCTGATCGCCAATTGCGATCCCGCCGTCGCGGGCAAGGTGCTGGAACTGCTTCCCGAGGCGATGCAGCCCGACATCCTCCACCGCGTCGCGCGGCTGGGCCCGGTAACGCCGCAGGCGATCGACACGCTGAACGAGATCCTCAAGCGCTGGAGCGAGGGCAGCGGCGGCGGCCAGGGTCTGGCGCTGGGCGGTTCGCGCGAGGCGGCCAAGATCCTGTCGAGCGCGCGCAAGGCGACCGAGCAGCGGGTCATGCCCAAGCTGTTCAAGATCGACCGCGACGTCGCCAAGCAGATCGAGGAGGCGCTGTTCATCTTCGAGAACCTGCTCGACATGGACGACAAGAATCTGGGCACGCTCATCCGCAACGTCGATGGCGAAATCCTTACCCGCGCGCTCAAGGGCGCGGAAGAGGCCGCCCGCGAACGCTTCCTGGGCTGCATGTCGGCACGCGCGGCGGCGGGTATCCGCGACGAGATCGAGTCGCGCGGGCCCATGAAGCTGTCCGAGGTGCTCGAGGCGCAGAAGGCGATGATCACCGTCGCGCGCAATCTCGCCAAGGAAGGTACGATCATGATGGGCGGAGGCGAGGACGACTATGTCTGATTTCGTCGCGGGTTTCTCCGCACGCCAGAATGCCGCCGCGGCCGCCCTGCACCAGGCCTTCGCCCCGCCGGGCGGCTTCGCGCCGTCCAACATGGCGGGACTGGGCATCGACCTGGGTTCGGGGCCGATCTCCTTCCGGCCGCAGGGACCGGCGGGCACGGGCGCGGGCCAGACCGGCGGCGCGCCCCGGCAGGCCGAGGGGCAACCGCGTCACTTCCACCCCGCCAATCGCGACCAGGACCCGACCGAGGGCTGGGACCCGTTCGCGGCGTGCGAGGACGCGGCGGCCCCTGCAATCGATCCGATCGCCGCCGCGCACGACGCCGGTCATGCCGAGGGCTATGCCGCCGGGCTGGCCGCCGCCGCCGCGCAGTTCCAGGCGCGGGCCGAGGCCGAGGCGCGCGACGGCCAGATGGTCGATGCGATCGCGCAGGCGCTGTCCTCGCGCGTCGACCGGTCGATGATGGCCGAACAGCTGCGCCAGACCGTCCTCGCCCTGGTCGGCAAGCTGGTGGGCGAGATCGGCGTCGATGCCGACCGGCTGACCGGCCGGATCGAGGCCGCGATCGACCTGCTGGCCGATGCGCAGGAGGCCGCGATGCTGCGCGTTCATCCGGACGATGTCGCGCTGCTCGAAGGCCGCCTGCCCCAGACCGTCTTCCCGGTCGGCGACCCCGCCGTGGAGCGCGGCGGCTTCGTCCTCGAAAGCGCATCCACCATCGTCGAGGACGGCCCCTCGCTGTGGCTCGACCAGCTTTCCGCCGCGATCGACAAGGTGCCCGTTCCCCAATGCTGAACCGTTTCACCGCCGATTATCTCGATACGCTGGCCCAGGCCGACTTCGCGCCGCGTCCCGTGGTGGCGGGGCGGCTGGCCTCCTATGACGGGTTGCTGATGGAGGCGGTCGGCCTCTCGCTGCCGGTCGGTACGGTCTGCGCGATCGGCGAGAAGGGCAGCGCGTGCGTCGAGGCCGAGGTGATCGGCTTCCGCAACGGCCGCACGCTGATGATGAATCTGGGTGGCCCCGCGCCCCTGCTCCCGCGCGCGCCGGTGCGCCCGCTCGGCCCTCCGGGCGAGGCGGAAGTGGGCGCGGCGATGCTCGGCCGCGTGGTCGACGGATCGGGCAAGCCGATCGACGGCCTGGGCCCCATTCGCGGCGCGGGCCGCTGGCCGCTGGCGGGCCGGATGCAGTCGCCGCTCGACCGGGGCCGCGTGCTGGAGCCGATGGATGTCGGCGTGCGCGCGATCAACGGCCTGCTGACCATCGGCCAGGGCCAGCGCGTCGGCATCATGGCGGGCTCGGGCGTCGGCAAGTCGGTGCTGCTGGGCATGATGGTCCGCGCCGCACGCGCCGACGTCATCGTTATCGGCCTGATCGGCGAGCGCAGCCGCGAGGTCGCCGACTTTCTGGAAACCAAGGTCGCGGGCGAGGCGCGCGCGCGCTCGGTGGTGGTCGCGGTGCCCGCCAACCATTCGCCGGTGCTGCGTATTCGCGGCGCATTGCGGGCGACCGCCATTGCCGAGGCGTTCCGTGCCGAGGGCAAGAAGGTCCTCCTCATCATGGATTCGCTGACCCGCGTCGCGCATGCCGGTCGCGAGATCGGGCTGGCGCTGGGCGAACCCGCCTCGGCGCGCGGCTATCCGCCCTCGGCCATCGCGATGCTGCCCAATCTGATCGAGCGGGCGGGTGCCGATGCGCACGGGCCGGGATCGATCACCGCCATCTACACCGTGCTGGCGGACGGCGACGACGGCAACGACCCGGTGGTCGACTCGGCGCGCTCGATCCTGGACGGGCATATCGTGCTCAACCGCCATCTCGCCGAGCGCGGCGTCTATCCCGCGATCGACATCGGCCCCTCGGTCAGCCGCGTGATGACCGACATTGTCGGCAAGCCCCATGCCCAGGCCGCGCGAACGCTGCGTCGTCATCTGGCGACCTATGAGGAAAACCGCGATCTCGTCCTGATGGGCGCCTATCGCGCCGGCGCCGATCCCGCGATCGACGCCGCCATCGCCTGCCATCCGGCGGTGATGGAATATATCCGGCAGGACGCCGACGAGGTCGTGCCGCTCGACCATGCGGTCGAGGAACTGGTGGGCATTTTCGGCCAGCCGCTCGGCTGAGCCCGGTAAAGGGGGACATCCATGGCATCCCGGCAACAGACGATGCTGAACCGGCTTCACCGGGTCCGCACGCTGCAACTCAACCTGACGATGGCGGAGGAAGCGCGCGCGCAGGAACGCGTCGCCACCGAACAGCAACTCTCCCAGCGTATCGGCCAGCTGATCGAGGCGGTTTCCCCCGCCCCGACCGCCAGCGCCTCGGCGGGGTCACTGATGGCCAATGCGCATTTCCGCAACCGGCTGCTCGAATCGGCCGATGCCGCGACCATGCGCATCCAGGTCGCCGAACAGCGCGCCGCCCATGCGGGCGAACAGACCAAGGCCGCCAAGCGCGACCAGACCGCGGTCGAGAAGCTGCTCGACCGCGCGCGCCTTGCCGCCATCCGTGCCGAGATGCGCGCGCTGGAGGACATGCCGTCCAGCGGCGGCAACCGGCGCAATCGGCACGAACCTTGCTGACATGTCTGTCATGATGTCGCCCCTCGCCTCCGTTTCCGCTTCCGGCCCCTCCGCCGTCCGCTCCTCGCTGACGGCGGGCGCGGGCGATGCGATGAGCTCCGCCTTCGCAATGCTGTTCGCGCTGGTGCCCGGCACGGGCGGGGACGCCACGGCGGAGACGGGCGAGGCCGCGAAACAGGGCAAGGGCAAGACCGGCGGCGATACCGCCGGGAGCGGCAGCGAGACGGACAAGGACGGCAAGCCCTTGCCGAGCGACGCCACCCTCTTGCCGATGGCGGTGCCGCCGCTCCCGATCCTTCCGGTCGAGGAGACGACCGTGGCGGCGCCGACCGATGCGGCACGCGCCTCGGCCGCCCCGATCTCGACGCTGCTCGCCGCCATGCCGGTTTCGCCGGAACAGGCGATGCCCGTGGCCACCTCCACCGGCGACGGCGCGACGGCCGCCGATGCGGTCGCGTCGAACGGTACGATAGGCCTGGCGAAGGTGCCCCGCTTCCCGTCCGAAGCCCTGCCGGTCGCTGCGGACATCCCGGCACAGGCGATGGCTACTCCCGGCGACGGGACGGTAACCGCCGATGCGGTCGCGTCGAGCGACACGACAGGCTTGGCGAAGGCGCCCCGCTTCCCGTCCAGAGCCCTGCCGGTCGCTGCGAACATACCGGCACAGGCGATGGCCGCTCCCGGCGATGGGCAGGCCCTTGCCACCACGGCATCCGCGACACGGACCACCGCCCCCCTGCCCTCCGGTACGGGGTCCCCCCTTCGCTCGACGGGGGAAGCGGCGTTGGCGGCCATGTCGACCGATTCGACCGTGACCCAAGTCACTCTGGAGCAGGCCCCGACGGGCCCGGCGCTACGCTCGGACGTGCCGGCGCGCTTTGCCGCCACGGCGCAGGCGGTACCGCTCGCCGCGCCGCCGACCGCCGGAGCCTCCGCCCCGATCCTGCAGACGGGCCAGACCGCGCCCGCCCTCCAGCTGTTCGCCGGTGCCATGCGCGCGGCGCAGGACGAACCCGAGGAGCGGTCCGGTCGCCGCAAGGATGCGGGGCCGGGCGCCATCGACCCCGCGACGCTGGCCCACGCCGATTCGCTGACCGCCGCGCCGGTCGCGGCGATGACGGGCGCCGAGCAGGCCCCGCTCGACATGACGCAAGGCCATTGGCCGCAGGGCATGATCGACCGGATCGAGCGGATGCGCGAGGACGCCGCCACCGCCGACACCCGGATCCAGCTGTCTCCCGACGCGCTGGGCGGCATCGCGGTCGCGCTGCGCCACGAGGACGGCGCGACGCATATCCACTTCACCGCCGACCAGGCGCAGACCGCGACGATGCTCGCCGATGCGCAGCCGACGCTCGCCCGGCTTGCCGAGGAAAAGGGCATGCGGCTGGGCCAGACGGCGGTCGATCTGGGCCAGTCGGGCGGCGGCGGCGGCGAGCGCCAGCCGCAGCGCCAGCCCGAACCCGTTCTGCCCACCCGCCCGGCGCTTGCCGGGGGGACGGCCTCCAGCGACGCCGGGGATGCCCCCGCCGACGCCACCACCCGAATCGCCTGAGGATTGAGACATGAGCGACGCCAAGGAAACCGAAGAGAAGGCGCCCAAGAAGAAGGGCAAGCTGGGCAAGATCATCGTGATGGTGGTCGGCGTGCTCGTCCTGCTGGGCGGGGGCGTCGGCGCGGGGCTCTATGCCGCCAATTCGGGCCTGATCGGCGGCGGCCATGCCAAGGAAGAGGACCATGGCGAGGCCGAGGCCGAGGCCAACCACCCCGGCCCCAAGCTGGTGCCCAAGTCCGAGCAGAAGCGCGCGGGTGAAGGCGGCGAGGGCGAAGGTGGCGAGGGCGGCGGCCATGGCGGCGGCGAGGGCGGCGAAGGCGGCGAGGCCAAGGAGCATGTCGGCATGGCGACCCCGGTCGGCGACGGCGGCGAACGCTATGCGTCCAACTATTACGAGATGCCCAAGGACTTCACCTCGAACCTGCGCGACTCGGTGCATGTCATCCAGGTCGGGCTGGCGGTGTCGACCCCCTATGACGACACGGTCATCAACAATCTGAAGACCAACGACTTGGCGGTCCGCTCGGCGATCCTGATGGCGCTGGGCGATGCCAATGAGGAACAGGTGTTCAGCAGCGAGGGCAAGCGCCAGCTGCAACGCAAGCTGGTCGAAGCGATCAACGAGATTCTTCGGCAAAAGGAGGGATTCGGGGGTATCGCTAACGTCTACTTTACCAATTTCGTTGTTCAGTGAGGCATGGTTAACGCCCCCGCCCAGGCCGACGAACGCGAGCGTCTTCGTCCCCAAAGCGCCGATCACGGCGTGCTGGGGACGACGAAGCTCAATCCGTTCGGCGACCTGCACACGATGCAGCATCTGTCCGCGCGCCTCGCGCGGTCGCTGCGGGGGCTGTTCGAATCGCTTCTTCGCGAAGAGCTGCGCTGCTGGGCCGAGCCTTTGGTCGTCCAGCGTTTTTCCGACTATCGCGCGGAGCGCGGCGACGGCCTGAGCGCGTGGTTGCCGATGGCGATGGTGTCGGTCGGCGGCCCCGCGATCCAGGACAATGCCCATGCGCTGTGCGTGCTGGAGGGCGGGTTCAGCCTGTCGCTGATCGACCTGCTGTTCGGCGGGAACGGCACCGCGCCCGACACGCTGCCCGGCGAGTTCTCGCCCGCCGCCGACGCGATGATCCGCCGCCTGGGCGGCATGATGGCCGAGCCGCTGCGCCGCGCCTGGGAATCGCTCGCCCGGATCGAGTTCACCGCGGGCCCGCCCGAATCCTCGCCCGCGATGCTGCCGGGCCTGGAGGGCGAGGATGCGATGATCGTCACCCGCTTCGGCATTGCGGGGCATAACCGCCGCCCGACCATGCTCGACATCCTCTATCCGGTCGCCGCCCTGAAGCCGCACGGCTCGGCGCTGACCGGCAAGGTCGTCGACAAGCAGGCCGAGGCCGATCCGACCTGGCGCGGCGACCTGACCCGCGCGGTGATGACGGTGCGTTTCCCGGTCCGCTCGGTGCTGGCCGAACCCGTCGTCTCGCTCAGCCGCCTGATGGAGCTGAAGATCGGCGATGTGATCCCGATCAGCTTCGGCCACGAAGTGCCGGTGATGGTCGGCGGCGACCTGCTCGGCATGGGCACGGTCGGCACCGCCAATGGTCGCGCCGCCGTCCAGCTCACCTCGCTTGCCCGCTCGGCCGAAGGTCTGGCGCAGAATTTCCACGAAGGACCCGTAGAATGAACGATATGGCCGGGGGATTCCCCGTCGACACGTCGGTCGCCGCCAATTTCCGGCTGCTCCAGGATGTCGATGTCAAGCTGACCGTCGAGATCGGCTCGACCCAGTTGTCGCTCCGCGAGCTGCTGGCGCTGTCCGAATCGAGCGTGATCGAGCTGGACCGCCAGGCCAACGAACTGCTCGACGTGCTGGTCAACGGCACGCTGATCGGGCGTGGCGAGGTGGTGACGGTCGGCGACCGTTTCGGCGTGCGCATGACCGAACTGGTCAACCCCGACAAGCGCGGCTGATCCCCCCGATGCTCTGGTCCTACATCCTGAAGCTCGCCGTCCTGCTGCCGCTGATCTGCGGCCTGATGATCGGGTGCCTGTATCTGTGGCGGCGGCTGGAAAGCCGGATGCCGGGCCGTCCCGCGACGCGGCTGATCCATGTCCGCGAAACGATGATGATCTCGCCCGGCCTGCGGCTGGCGGTCATCGAGTTCGAGGGGCGCAACCTGCTCGTCTCGGTCGGGCGCGGCGGCGTCCAGCTGGTCGACAAGGTGGAGGGCAAGGGCCAGGCCCCGATCGCCCCCGCGCCCGTGCCGCCCACGCCTCCGCGCCGCGGCGACTTCGTCTCGCGCTTCGCACCCAAGCCGACATCGTTCGACCAATGAGCATTTCCGTCACCCGTCGCGGCACCGGCCCCGCGCTGATCCGCGCCCATAGCCAGGCTGCGCCACGCCGCAGCTTGAAGCCGCTATGGATCCTGCTCGCGCTGCTGCTGGCGCTGGTCATCGCGATGCCTGCCTTCGCCCAGGCGACACCCGCCGCCGCGCCCGCTGCTGCCCCCGCACCGGGTGTCGGCGACGCGGTCGACCGTGCGCTGGGCCAGCTGGGCGGCGGCGCCAATGGCGGTTCGGGCTCGCTGAGCCTGTCGCTCCAGGTCCTGATCATCATGGGCCTGCTGACGATCCTGCCGGGCATCATCCTGATGATGACCAGCTTTACCCGGATCGTCATCGTGCTCGCCATCCTGCGCCAGGCGCTGGGCCTGCAACAGACGCCGCCCAACCAGGTGCTGATCGGCCTGTCGGTGTTCCTGTCGCTGTTCATCATGGCGCCGACCATCAGCCAGATCAACGCGAACGCGATCCAGCCCTATGCCGAGGGCCGCCTGCCCGGCACCGAGATGATCAAGACCGCCGGCGCCCCGCTCCACGCCTTCATGGCCAAGCAGACGCGGGTGAAGGACGTCACGATGTTCGCCGAAATGGCCAAGTCGGGCCCCTATGCCAGCCCCAACGACATTCCCTATGCCGTGCTGCTGCCCGCCTTCGTCACCTCGGAGCTGAAGACCGCGTTCCAGATCGGCTTCCTGATCTTCCTGCCCTTCATCGTCATCGATCTGGTGGTCGCCACCGTGCTGATGGCGCTGGGCATGATGATGCTGTCGCCCTCGATCATCTCGCTGCCGTTCAAGCTGCTGCTGTTCGTGCTGGTCGACGGATGGGCGCTGACCATGGGCAGTCTGGCGAACAGTTTCGCGACTTGAGGGGTGGGGCGTGGGCTTCGACTTCGCTCAGCCTGAACGGCTGCAGGGAAGAGCCCCCTCCCCTCATCGGCTCAGCCTGAATGGCCGCAGCGGAAGGCCTTCGTTAACCATTTTCGGACCATAACCCCGTTCAGCCTGAGCGAAGTCGAAGGCCATGGGAAACCCTGACCCACACGGGACAAAGACCGCATCATGGACGCCCAATATTTCCTGACGCTGGCCAACCAGACCATGTGGGTGCTGGCGCTCGCCGCCGCGCCGATCCTGCTGCCCGTGCTCGTCTCGGGTCTGGTGATCGGCATGATCCAGGCCGCGACCTCGATCAACGAGCAGACGCTGTCCTTCGTCCCCAAGCTGATCGTCGTCGCCGTCTCGATCCTGATCTTCGGCAGCCTGATCGTCGGGCTGCTGAGCGATTTCACCGTCAGCATGTTCGAGCGCATCCCGGATCTTGTAAAGTAACATGCTGGGCTTCGGCCTCTCGATCGAGCCGCAGGCCTGGGCGATCCTGTTCCTGATGATCCGCATCGGGGCGGCGTTCATCACCGCGCCCGTATTCGGTGCGGTGTCGATCCCCCTGCCCGTCCGGATCAGCCTGGCCGGGGCCATCGCCTTCCTCGTCAATTCGGTCCATCCGGTGGTGCCGCCGCCGGTCATCTTCTCGGTCCCCACCATCCTGTCGGTCGCGGCCGAGGCGATCGTGGGGCTGGCGCTGGGGCTGATCCTCCAGGTCGCGTTCACCGCCCCGCTGGTCGCCAGCGAGCTGATCGGCGGGTCGATGGGGATCAACTTCGCCGCGACCATCGATCCGCTCAACGGCCGATCGACCCAGGCGCTGGGCCAGTTCTTCACCGTCATGCTGACCCTGTTGTTCCTGTCGGTCGACGGGCATCTGGTGCTCGTTGAGACGATCGTGAAAAGCTATGAGGCGCTGCCCCCCGGCCAGGCCTGGATGGCCCCGGCGCAGTTCAAGGCGATCGCGCTGTTCGGCGGCTATGCGTTCCTCGCCGGGCTGCTGCTGGCGTTGCCGGTCGGGTTCCTGCTGCTCTGCCTGAACCTGGTGGTCGGCATGATGAGCCGCGCCGCGCCCGCGCTCAACCTCTTCTCGGTGGGCTTGCCCGCCGCGCTCGGCGTCGGCGTCATCGCCATCGCCGTCGCCTTCCCCGCCATGGGCGATTACATGCTCGTCATCATTCGCGAGGCGCTGTCCGCCACCGAAACATTGGTGATCGGCTGATGTCGGAGGGCGGCGAGAAAACAGAAGCCCCAACCCAAAAGCGTCGCGACAAAGCGCGCGACGACGGGCAGGTGCTGCGCAGCCGCGATCTGGCGGCGGCGCTGGTGATGATGGCAGGTATCGCCTGGCTGATGTTCGCGGGGCCCACTTTGCTCGGCGCGTGCAAGGCGGTGATGGCGACCAGTTTCCAGTTCACCCATGCCGATGTCGAGGATTTCGAGCCGTTCCGCCCGCTGATGGAGGCGGGATGGAAGCTGCTGCCCTCGCTCGCCTCGCTGTTCGCGGTGACCATCGTCGCGACCATCGCGTCGCAGGCGGGGCTGGGCTCGCTCCACTTCAACGCCAAGGCGCTGACGCCCAAGCCCTCCAAGCTCAACCCCGCCTCGGGGCTGAAGCGCATCTTCGGGATGCAGGGCTGGACCGAGCTGGGCAAGTCGCTGCTCAAGGTCGTGCTGCTCGGCGCGATCGGCGGCGTCCTGCTGTGGCGCTCGTCGCGCACCACCATGGGGCTGGCCCAGTCCGACCTGAACAGCGCGATCGGCTCGCTCGGCGGCACCTTCACCTCCATCCTGCTGGTGATGGGCATGGGGCTGGTCCTGATCGCGGGCTTCGACGTGCCGATCCAGATCTTCCAGCTGATGTCGAAGCTCAAGATGACCAAGCAGGAGGTCAAGGACGAGCATAAGGAAAGCGAGGGCAACCCCGAGGCCAAGGCGCATATCCGCGGCAAGCAGCGCGAGATGTCGCGCCGGGCGGTGCGCGCGGCGGTGCAGGAGGCGCATGTCATCCTGACCAACCCGACCCATTTCGCGGTCGCGCTGCGCTACGAACGTGGGCAGGACGAGGTGCCGGTCGTCGTCGCCAAGGGTCGCGGCGCCACCGCGCTGGCGATCCGCGAACTCGCCGCCGAACTCGACACGCCGGTGCTGGAATATCCGCAGCTCGCTCGCGCGGTCTATTATACCAGCCGCGAGGGGCAGGAAGTGCGCGCCGACCTGTATCAGGCGATCGCGGTCGTCCTGGCCTTCGTCTTCGGACTCAATGCGGGCGCGGGCGGTACCGCCCAGCCGCCGGTCGAAGTGCCGGAGGGCGCCCGCTTCGACGAAAACGGCGTGGCCCAGCCATGAGGGGCAGGGCCGTGATCGCCGCGCTCCATTCGCCGCATCCGCCTAAAGTTCGGACGCAGGCGGTCGTTAAGGATGTCGGGCGCGTGCCGAAGGATTGCCGATGACTGATGTTTCCGTGACCGCGTCGTCGACCAGTACGACGACCAGTACGACCGCCAGCACCACCAAGACGGCCGCCCAGGCGCTGTTCAACTCGCTGCAGACGGGATCGGGCATCGACCTGTCGTCGGTCGTCCCCGCGCTGATCGAGGCCCAGTTCGCCGCGAAGACGGCCGCGCTGAAGACCCAGTCGGACACGCTGACATCGAAGATTTCGGACGTGTCCTCGATCAAGAGCAGCATCACCGATTTCGCCTCCGCCCTCGCCTCGCTGGCGAAGGGGGGGACGCTTGCGACGCAGGCGGTCAGTTCGGACCCCAACAGCCTGTCCGTCACCACCTCGGCGGGCGCCAAGCTGGCGGGCATGTCCAAGTCGATCACCATCAACGCGCTCGCGACCGCGCAGGTCTCCTCGACCAAATCCTCCTATTCCTCGACCGCCTCGCTGGGCACGGGGAGCCTGTCGATCAAGGTCGGGTCGAAGGATGCGATTTCGGTCACCATCAGCAGCGCCGATTCGACCCCGGCGGCGCTCGCGGCCAAGATCAATGCCGCCAATACCGGCGTCAAAGCCGCGGTCATCACCGATTCGTCGGGCAACGCCTATCTGTCCTTCTCGGGCGCGACCGGCAAGGACAACAGCTTCACCATCACCGCGAGCGAAGGCGACACGGCCGGCCTGTCGCGGCTGAACGTGGGCAACAATGCGAGCGGCACCTCCACCTCGTCGACCGCGGCCAATGCCAGCATCACGATGGACGGCGTCACCGTGGAGCGCGCGTCGAATACCGTCAGCGATCTGGTCCAGGGCGTGACCATGACCCTGTCGGCGGTGACCAGCAAGGCGGTGTCGCTGACCGGTTCGTCGCCGACCACCGCGCTCAGCAACGTCGTGTCCAACTTCGTGTCGACCTTCAACGACAATATGAAGGCGATCACCAAGGCGACCGATCCGATCACCGGCTCGCTGCGCGCCGACCCCGCCGCGCGTTCGCTGGCCCAGACGCTGCGGACCATCACCACGACCAAGCTGGTGCCCGGCGATTCGGCGGCGGGCGCCCCGCTGACCCTGGCCGATCTGGGCGTGAAGACCGAGAAGGACGGCACGCTGACCGTCGACCAGACCCGCCTGTCGCAGGCGCTCAGCAAATATCCCGACGTGGTCGAGAAGATGTTCCGGGCCAGCGACGACAATGTCATCGGCCTGTCGGCCCAGATGAACACGATCCAGATGTCGTCGACCAGCAGCATCTATGGCCTGACCGCCTCCTATAACAATCTGACCCAGCAGAAATCGGATACGGCCCTGGCGCAGACCAAGCTGGCGGACTCCCGCCAGACGGCCAGCGACGCGCTGACCGCGCGCTTCGCGCAGATGAACAGCCGGGTCACCGCCTATAAATCGGTGCAGAGTTTCATGGACCAGCAGGTGAAGATGTGGACGAAGGGCAATTGAGATGACGTACGCCTCCGCCCTTCTGACCGATCCTGCCGCCGTCTATCGCCAGATCGACGTGGTCGGCCGCACCGCCATGGCCGATGGCCCCGCGCTGGTCACGCTTCTCTACGAGGAACTGGTCGCCGCGCTCCGCTCCGCCGCCTGGGCGACCGAGCATGGCCAGCTGGCGCGCAAGAGCGAGCGGGTGACGCGCGCCACCGCGATCCTGTTCGCGCTGGAGGCGGGACTCGATTTCGAGAATGGCGGCGAGATGTCGATCACCTTCGCCAAGCTCTATGGCGGCGCGCGCAAGCAGATCGTCGATGCCTCGCTGGGCCAGAACGCCCAGGTGTTCCGCAACGTCGCGGCCAGCATCGCCGACATCGCCGAGGCGTGGGAGACGGTGCGCAAGATGAACAACCCCAAGAAGGACAGCTGAGGCCCCTTTCCCTCGCTTCTCCCCGGATCCCTTCCCTCCATTCAGCCTGAGCGACGTCGAAGGCCACGGGATGACAGGGGGGTTCCTGGCAAAACGCGGAACATGCGCTTCGACTTTGCCCCAGCGTGAACGGCCGTTGGGACCGTAAAGCGGTATGACCTAGGGCCGATCGACATTCAGCGACGCCTTTCCGTCCCTCGCCCCTCGCAGAGGGGAGAGGGTTGCGCAGACTTGGCCTTTGCGTAGCAAAGGCTTAGTCGGAGCTGGGTGAGGGGTGGGCGCTCGCTTGGCGAGCGCGCGAGCCTCTGGCTCGCTCAACCCCTCACCCAAGCTGCGCTAGCCAGCAGGCTGGCAAGCTTCGCTAACCCTCTCCCCCTGTCCAAGAGAGAGGGGAAGAAGAAGCAATACTGAATGCCGATCCGCCCTAACGCCGGAACCAGTGTTTCTGCACGAAGTAGATCACGATCCCCGCCGAGATCAGCGCGCAGGCGCCCAGGATCGCGTCGAACGCCCAGGGCTCCTCGGCATAGGGCAGGTTCTTGACGTTCATCCCGTACAGCCCGGTGATGAAGGTCAGCGGCAGGAACACCATCGCCACGATCGAGATGACCAGCGCGCGATTGTCGATCTGTTCGGCGCGCAGGTCGGTCAGCGTCTCGTGGATCAGCGCCGAGCGTTCGCGGATCGACTCCAGTTCCTCGGCCATGCGCGCCGCGCGGTCGGCGGCGGCGGACAGGTGCAGCCGGTCGTCATCGGCCAGCCAGTCGCCGGGCAGCGCCGCCAGCTTCTCCAACGCCGCGCGCTGCGGGTTGAGGAAGCGGCGATAGCCGATGGCGGCGACGCGCACCCGGCTGACCGTACGGCGAAGCTGGAAGACGCGGCGTTCGTCCAACTGCTCCTCGCAATCGTCCAGATCGTCGCCCAGGCCCGCGACATCGGGGTCGAGATCGTTGGTGATCGCGGTGGCGAAGGCGGTGATCAGGTCGCCGGGATCGTCGATCGCGCCCTTCTCGACCTCCTGCCGCACCAGATCGACCGCCAGCAGCGGACGGCGCGTCACCGAATAGACCCGGCCCTTCACCGCCCAGATCCGCACCGAGGCGAGCATGTCGGATCCGTCGAGCGGTTCGCTGCTCCGCCCGCGAAGATTGACGAACGCCCCCTCGCCCACCGCCTCGCACCGGGGGCGCGTCTCGGTCGCGGTCAGCGCGTCGACGACATAATCGCCGACATGCGCCGAATCGCTCAGCCAGCGCTGCGCGACCGCGTCGTTGGTCTTCAGATGCACCCAGACCAGCCGGGCCTGAGTCGCGATCGCCTCGCGGATCGGGATCGTCGTCGCCTGGCCCTGATCGACGCGATAGGCAAAGCCGGTCATGCCGGGATCGCCATCGCCAGATCGACCACCTGCCCCTCGCCCGGATCGGCGGGGGCGGCGTCGCTGGCGATCCGCACCGCATCGGCGCGCGCACGGTCGAGGATCGCGCCCGGCACGTCGGCACGGTGATAGACCCGGTCCGCCGCAGCCAGCGCGCGCGCCTGGCGCAGCGTCAGGTCGTCGGGATCGGTCGAGGTCAGCACGAACGCCTCGAACCGCGCCGCAGGCCGGTCCGCCCCCGCCAGCCAGGTGGCGACATCGCCCTCCGCCTTGAGCGGGTCGAGCGGCCCGCCCGGCGACAGCGCCGCCCCGATCGCCCGCCGCCGCTCCGCCCCGTCGGGAAAGCGCGCGCGCAAACCCGCCCGCGCGGCGTAGAGTCCCTGGGCCAGCGCCCCCAGCCCGGCGGGCAGCAACGCCTCCAGCCGCTGGCGCAGCGCCGCCGCGAGTCCGGCCGACACGCCGCCGGTTCCGACCGCGACGATGACCGGCCCCCGCTCGACGATGGCGGGCAGGGTGAAGTCGCACGCCGCCGGACGGTCCACCGCATTGACCAGCACGCCGCGCGCCTTCAGCCGGGCGATCGCGTCTTGCGCTTCGTCCTCATCCTCGATCGCGACGATAGCGAGCGCGGCCTGCGCCTCTTCACCGACGACCAGCGCGCCCGCCCGGTCGAGCAGGCGGCGCTTCGCCTCGGCGGGTTCCCCCTCGCCCAGCAGGATCACCGGACGGCCGCCCAGCCGGACGAAGAGCGGAAGGCTGGCGAGGCTCAACGCCCCGCCCCCGCACCGTCGCCCCAGCGCAGGCTGGGGCCTATGGCGACAGAGGCACCGAAAGCCGCCAGAGATCCCAGCCTGCGCTGGGATGACGGCTGAGACGGCGACCCCGCCCGGCGCGTCACTTCTTCAGCCACTCCGGCACACGCTCGGCGGCGATGATCGTCTCGGCGGCGATGCGGTCGGCGACGACGGCGAAGCGGTCGCCCTCGACCATCACCTCAGGCACCAGCGGGCGGCTGTTATAGGTCGACGCCATGGTCGCACCATAAGCGCCCGCGGTGCGGAACACGGCGAGGTCGCCCGACTTCACCACATCGATCTCGCGGTTCATCGCGAAGGTGTCGCCCGTCTCGCAGACCGGCCCCGCGATATTCGCCATCATCGTCTCGCCGGTCGGCCGAACCGCGACGAAATCATGCCAGGCATCATAGAGCACCGGGCGCGCCAGGTCGTTCATCGCCGCATCGACGATGACATAAGGGTTGGCGACGCCGGGCTTCACCCAGACGACCTCGGTCGCCAGCACGCCCGCATTGCCCGCGATCACCCGGCCGGGTTCGAACATCAGCTCGACATCCCAGTCCTTGGTCACGCGCGCCACCATCTCGCCATAAGCGGCGGGGGCGGGCATCACGTCGCCGGGCTTGTAGGGCACGCCCAGACCGCCGCCCAGATCGACGCGGCTGATGCGGTGCCCCGCCCCGCGCAGCTCGGCGACCAGCTCGCCGACGCGCTTGTACGCGGCCTCGAGCGGCGCGAGATCGCCCAGCTGGCTCCCGATATGGCAGGCGACACCCTTCAGGTCGATGCCGGGCAGCCCCGCTAGACGGTCGAACATGCCCAGCGCCTGGTCGATCGGGACACCGAACTTGTTCTCCTTGCGCCCCGTCGAGATCTTCGCGTGGGTGCCCGCATCCACGTCCGGGTTCACGCGCAGCGTGGCGGGAGCGACCAGCCCGCGCTCATGCGCCAGCTCGGCCAGGACCGCGCCTTCTTCCTCCAGCTCCAGGTTGAACTGGCCGATTCCGGCCTCGAGCGCGGCGACCAGCTCTCGCTTCGTCTTGCCGACGCCCGAGAAGACGATGTCCTCCGCTTTCATCCCCGCCGCCAGCGCGCGGCGCATCTCGCCGACCGAGACGACGTCGGCGCCATAGCCTTCATCGGCCAGCACGCGCAGCACGGCGAGATTGGGGTTCGCCTTGATCGCATAGGCCAGATGGACGCGCGGCAGGCCCTTGAGCCCCTCGCGGAACACCTGCGCATGCCGCCGGAAGGTCGAGGCGGAATAGATATAGACCGGCGTGCCGACTTCGGCGGCGATCCGGGACACGGCCACGTCCTCCACATGGAGTTCGCCGTCTTGGAAATGAAAATGGTCCATCAGCGGGGGGGCAAATCAAATTCGTCCGAACGCCGTTCCTGCGACTGGGTCATCAGTTCGTCGGAGCGTTGCGGGCGTTGTTGGGGGGTCGGCGTCAGCAATTGCTGCGCCGTGGGGCGGACGGTGGCGCCGCGCGGCGCGACGGGCAGTTGCTCGCCCTTGGGCGGTTGCAGCCGGTTGGCCGCGCCGCAAGCACTCAGGCCCAGCGCGACCAGCAGGACGAGCGCCCGCCTCATGCGGGAAGGCCCCGCGCGGTCGCGATGGCGGCGCGGACATTGGCGGGCGCGGTGCCGCCGAAGCTGACCCGGCTGGCGACCGAGGCATCGACCGACAGCACGTCATAGATGCGCTCATCGATGCGTGCGTCGATGCCGGTCAGCTCGTCGATCGACAACTGGTGCAGCATCACGCCCTTCTCCTCGGCCAGCTTCACCGCGCGGCCGGTGATGTGATGCGCCTCGCGGAAGGGGATGCCGCCGACGCGCACCAGCCAGTCGGCCAGGTCGGTCGCGGTCGAGAAGCCCGCCTCCGCGACGCCGCGCATCCGTTCCGTGCGGAAGGTCGCGCTCTGGATCATGCCGGTCATCGCCGCGATCGACAGCGCCAGCAGGTCGTGCGCCTCGAACACCGGCGGCTTGTCGTCCTGCATGTCCTTGGAATAGGCGAGCGGCAGGCCCTTCATCGTGACCATCAGGCTGGTCATGCAGCCCATGATCCGCCCGGCATGGCCGCGCACCAGCTCGGCCGCGTCGGGATTGCGCTTTTGCGGCATGATCGAGCTGCCGGTCGACCACTGGTCGGACAGCGCCACGAAGCCGAAGGGCTGCGACGCCCAGAGCACGAATTCTTCCGCAAGCCGCGACAGATGCAGCGAGCAGTTGGTTGCCGCCTGGAGATAGTCGATCGCGAAGTCGCGGTCGCTGACCGCATCCAGCGAGTTGCGCGTCGGCGCGTCGAAGCCCAGCGCCGCCGCCGTCATGCGCCGGTCGACCGGAAAGCCCGTCCCCGCCAGCGCCGCCGAACCCAGCGGGCACTGGTTCATCCGCGCCCGCGCATCGGCGAAGCGGCTGGCGTCGCGCACGATCATCTCGTGATAGGCCATCAGGTGATGGCCCAGCGTCACCGGCTGCGCGGACTGGAGGTGCGTGAAGCCCGGCATCACGCTGTCAGCATGCTCTTCGGCGCGGGTCAGCAATGCCTCACGCAGCGCGCCCAGCGCGGTCAGCGTCTCGTCGATCGCGTCGCGCACCCATAGGCGAAAATCGGTCGCCACCTGGTCGTTGCGCGACCGCGCGGTGTGCAGCCGCCCCGCGACCGGGCCGATCAGCGCAGCCAGCTTCGCCTCGGTCTGCATATGGATGTCTTCGAGGGTCAGGTCCTCGGCCACGCCGTTCGCGGCATAATCCTCGGCGACCCGGTCCAGCCCGGCGGAAATCGTCGCGGCGTCCTCGGCCGAGACGATGCCCTGTTTGCCCAGCATGGCGACATGCGCTTTCGATCCGGCGATGTCCTGTTTCCACAGTCGCTTGTCGAAGGGGATGGACGCGTTTATCTCGCGCATCACCGCGGCGGGACCTTCTGCGAAGCGCCCGCCCCACATTGCGTTGGAGCCGCCCATGTCGTCGCGTACCGTGATCGCCTGTCTCCTGGGGCTGATGGTCGCCGGGTGCGATAAGCAAAGCCCCGCGCCGGAGCAAGCCGCCAACACCGCCACCGGCGAAGTTTCGAGCGGCGAAGTGACCGCCGGGGAAGTGACCGGCGGCGAAGTCGCCTCGACGCCCGAAGCGCCCAAGCCTGCCGGAGCCGTGAACCGCAGCCGCAAGGGCGAGGCCGCCCCGACACTGGGCTTCACCACACTCAACGGCAAGCCCGCGACACTGGCCGATTTCCGGGGCAAGCCGGTGCTGGTCAATCTCTGGGCGACCTGGTGCGGGCCGTGCGTCGCAGAGATGCCGACGCTGGCCGCCACGGCCGAGCGGCTGAAGGGCAAGGTCGCGGTGATCGCGGTCGCGCAGGACGAAGCCGCCAAGGTAAAGCCGTTCCTGGCGGGCCGGAAGCTCGACGCGCTGCCCGTCTATCTCGACCCCAAGCTGGGGTTGAGCGTCCATTACCAGGCCAATCTGCCGACCACGATCCTCTATAGCGCGGACGGCAAGGAGATCTGGCGGGTGACGGGCGGATTCGACTGGGCCGGAGCCGAGGCCCAAAAACTGCTGTCCGAAGCGAAATAACCGTCACAGCGGCGGGAATTTTCGATACACGGCGGGGGAGCGCCGTTCGCGATACGCGAAAAAAGCCCCGCCCGGCACGAACCGGGCGGGACAGGCTGGGGTAAACGGTCGACGAAGCAGATCGCAAACGGCGCTCGCCTGCTTTCGTCCTGACAAGACAAACAGATGCCGCGCGCCGGTCATCGGCCGCCGAACAACATTGTCGGCGCATCGCAAAGACGCGCGACTTCATCATTGTCAGTTGTGCAAGGGAACGCGACGGACGGATCGAACACAGGATCCGCCTGCACTTTTCGGTCATTCAAGAGCCCCCCTCTTGATTTGCCTTAGTCATAATCGATCCCGTCAGCCCGGTCAAATATATTATACTTTCCTTTGCTGCTGTCGGTTCGACAGTAACAGAGCAACCGATCATCGCATGCTGCGTTGCACCACGAGCCATGTCCCGCCAGCGAGGGACGGATGGATTCACCGATGGAGACGCCGAGCCGATGATGCAGGCCAATCGCCGTGAACTGGTCGCGGCCCTCGCCATTCTGGGCGTATCGCCACGGCTCGCCGCCCAGGCGCTTGCCCCCGGTGGCGCGACCGGCGCTCCCCAGCCCTTTTCCTGGGCCGCGCTGCAAAAGCGGGCGGAAGAATTGGCGCGCCAGCCCTATCGCCCCCAGGCCAAGGTCGAGGCGGCGGCGGCGATCGACTATGACGCGGTGGGCACGATCCGGTATCGCGACGACCGCACGCTGGCGGGCGGCATCCGCCTGTTCCCGCTGGGTCGCTATGCCCCCAATCCGGTCGGCATCAACATCGTCGCGAACGGCCAGGCGCGCGCCGTGCCCTTCTCGCCCGCGCTGTTCACCGCCGAGGCGGGCCATGCGCCGCCGCTGGGCATCGCCGGGTTCCGCGCGATGACGGCGGACGGCAAGAGCGACTGGCTGGCCTTTCAGGGCGCCTCCTATTTCCGCACGGCGGGCGCGCAGGACCAATATGGCCTGTCGGCGCGGGGGATCGCGATCGACACCGGCATCGATGGGCGCGAGGAATTTCCCGCCTTCACCGACTTCTGGATCGAGCGGACCGGCGCGCAAGGCTATACCGTCCATGCACTGCTCGACGGCCCCAGCGTCGTGGGGGCGTATCGGATCGAGTCGCAAAAGGGCGCAGGCGGCGTCGAACAGCGCGTGTCAGCGGTGCTGTTCTTCCGCCGCGATGTCGAGCGGCTGGGCATCGCGCCCGCGACCAGCATGTTCTGGTATGGCGAGGGCAACCGGGCAGCGGGCAGCGACTGGCGGCCCGAGATCCACGATTCGGATGGCCTCGCGCTGCTGACCGGCGCGGGCGAGCGGCTGTGGCGGCCTTTGGTCAATCCGCCGCGCCCGACGCTCGACAGCTTCGCCGACACCGATCCGCGCGGCTTCGGCCTGCTCCAGCGCGACCGGGACTTCGATCACTATCAGGACGACGGGGCCTTTTATGACCGCCGCGCGAACCTGTGGGTCCAGCCGCAAGGGAATTGGGGCCGGGGCCAGGTGATGCTCTATGCCTTTCCCACCGCATCGGAGACGGTCGACAATATCGTCGCCTTCTGGAACCCCGCCGATGCGCCCAAGGCGGGGCAGAAGCGGCAGTTCGACTATCGCCTGAGCTGGGGATCGACCGATCCCACCATCGTCCCGGCCGTCGCTCATGCGGTCGATCTGTGGACCGGCGCGGCCGGGCGGCCCGGTGCGGAGCCGACGCCGGGCGCGCGCAAGCTGGTGGTCGACTTTACCGGCCCCGTGCTGGCCGGGCTCGACCGGCAGAGCGGCGTGACGGCCGATATTTCGGTCACGCGCGGCAAGCTGCTGACCCAGGCCGCCTATCCGGTGGTGGGGCAGCCCAATCGATGGCGCGTCACCGCCGACATCGCGCCGGAAGGTCAGGGCCCGGCCGATGTCCGCCTGTTCCTGAAGCGCGGGACCAGGGCGCTGACCGAGACGGTGCTCGCCCCGGTCTTCCTGCCGTGACCCATCCGCGCGCCATCATGCCGCCGCCCGCACCGCTGACCATGGCGGTGCAGCGTTTCGATGGCCCGCCGCCGCCGCATTCCGCGCCCGAGCCGCGCGCCGGGGTCAATCTGGCGCCCGACGATATCCTCACCCGCCGCCTCCTGCTGGTTCTGCTGACCGGGTTGCTGGCGACCGCCGCCTCGGCCTCGGTCAAGGAAGCCCTGCTGAGCGACGGGCTGAACCTGCTCGACGGGCTGTTGCTGCTGCTGTTCTTTCCGCTGTTCGCCTGGATCTCGTTCGGCTTCGTGACGGCGGCGATCGGCTTCGTCCTGCTGATCTCGCGCGCGCATCCGGGCATCACCCCCGCGCCGAAGGGGGCCGCGCCGCCGACCGCGCGGACGGCGGTGCTGGTGCCGGTACATAACGAGGATGTCGATGCGGTGTTCGACCGGATCGCGCGCATGGCCGTCATGATCGACCGGGCGGGGGCGGCCGACCGTTTCGCCTTCTTCGTCCTGTCCGATTCGGGCGAAGCCGCCGAGGCCGAGGAGCGCGCCGCCTGGGAAAAGCTCGCCCCCTGGCTGGCGGTGCCGCTCTATTATCGCCGCCGGACCGAGAATGTCGGTCGCAAGCCCGGCAATGTGGCCGACTGGATTCGCAACCAGGGTGCGGCCTACGACTTCATGCTGATGCTCGATGCCGACAGTCTGATGGGCGGCGACACGATCGTCGGCATGGCGCAGATCATGGAGCAGCGCCCCTCGATCGCGCTTCTCCAGACCGTGCCGATGATCATCGGCGCGACGACCTTCTTCCAGCGCTGGATGCAGTTCGCCAGCCGATTCTACGGCCCGATCTCGACCGCCGGGCTGGTCTGGTGGTCGGGGTCCGAATCGACCTTCTGGGGGCATAACGCGCTGATCCGCATCCGCGCCTTTGCCGAGAGTTGCGGCCTGCCCGACCTGCCCGGACGCCCGCCCTTCGGCGGCACGATCATGAGCCATGACATGGTCGAGGCCGCGCTGCTGCGGCGGCGCGGCTGGCGGCTGCACATGCTGATGGTCGAGGACAGTTTCGAGGAATATCCCCCCACGCTGATCGACCAGGCGGTGCGCGACCGGCGCTGGGCGCAGGGCAATACCCAGCATCTGAAGCTGCTGGGCGCAAGCGGTTTCCACTGGATCAGCCGGTTGCAGCTGCTGATCGGCGCCTCGGCCTATCTGACCTCGCCCGCCTGGCTGATCCTGATCGCCACCTCGATCGCGCAGAGCCTGTCCGACGATGCCGCGACGGTGCGCGCGGTGACGTCGGCGCGGGTGCTGATCGTGACGCTGATCCTGCTGTTCGGGCCGAAGCTGCTGAGCATCGTCTGGGCGATGGCCGACCGCGAACGCCGGGCCAGCTATGGCGGCGCGCGCGCGATCCTGGCCTCGGTGGCGCTCGACGTGCCGCTGTCGATCCTGACCGCGCCGGGAATCGCGCTGACCCAGACGATCGACCTCATCAACATCATGCGCGGCAAGCCATCGGGCTGGAATCCGCAGAGCCGGGTGCGCGACGGGCTGGCGGCGGCGGATGCGATGCCGCGCTATCGCTGGCATCTGGCACTGGGCGTGGTGTTCCTGGGGGTGTCGTTCCTGAATCCGGTGCTGGGGGCGTGGCTGTCGCCGGTGACGCTGGGGCTGCTGCTGGCGCCGTGGCTGGCGATGGAGACGGCCAAGGTCCGGCCCGGCGAGCGGTTGGCGAAGAAGGGTGTGTTCGCGGTGCCGGGATCGGTGGTGGCGGACCCTGCCCGGCCCTTGGCCTTGGTGTGAGGGTGGGGCATAGGCTTCGACTTCGCTCAGCTTGAACGGCGTTTTGTATCCAGACCCATTCCCTCGCTCCGTTCAGCCTGAGCGAAGTCGAAGGCCACGCCCCGCCCCCTCAATCATCCTCATCCTCGAACCCCACCAGCGCCAAGGCCCGCGCCTTCATCTGCCGCGTCTCGCACCAGTGGACCAGAGCCTCCTCGCGGCCGTGCGTCACCCACACCTCGCGCGGGGCGATTTCGGTGAGGGTGCGGGTCAGTTCGTCCCAATCGGCATGGTCGGACAGGATCAGCGGCAGTTCGACATTCTTCTGCCGCGCGCGCTGGCGCACCCGCATCCAGCCGCTGGCCATCGCGGTGATCGGATCGGGCAGCCGCCGCGACCAGCGATCGTTGAGCGCGCCGGGCGGACAGAGCACGACATGCCCGGCCATCTCCGCCTTGGGGGTGTCCGCCACCATGCGCAGTTCGCCCAGATCGACCCCAAGCTCCTGATAGAGCGCACATAGCCGCGCCAGCGCGCCGTGGAGGTAGATGGGCGCCTCATGCCCCCGCACGCGGAGTTCGGCGATCACCCGCTGCGCCTTGCCCAGCGCATAGGCGCCGACCAGCACGCAACGCGTCGGATTGGCGTGGAGCCGCGCGATCAGCTTGTCGATCTCGTCGCCCGTCTCGGGATGGCGAAAGACGGGCAACGCGAAGGTCGCCTCGGTGACGAAGACGTCGCACTTTATCGGTTCGAAGGCCGCACAGGTCGGATCGGCGCGACGCTTGTAATCGCCCGACACCACCACCCGCTCGCCCCGATAGTCGAGCACGATCTGCGCCGATCCCAGCACATGCCCCGCGGGCACGAAGCCGACCTCCACCTCGCCCAGCCGGATCGTCTCGCCGTAAGCGACCTCGACGCCGTTCTGCGGGCCATAGCGCGCCGCCATGATCGCCAGCGTCTCGGGCGTCGCCCAGACCGTGCCATGCCCGCCACGCGCATGATCGGCATGGCCGTGCGTCACCAGCGCGCGTGGCTCCGGCTCGGACGGGTCGACCCACACATCGGCGGGGGCCACGTAAATCCCATGTTTATGGGGCTGTATCCAGTCGCCGAGCTTGACCATGATACCTATATCCTTCGGGATGCTCCCCGGTTCCCTTCCGCCCGCCCTGACCGACTGGTTCGCCGCCAAGGGCTGGCACCCGCGCACCCATCAGCTGGCGATGCTGGAGGAAGCCCGCGCCGGCCGCCACGCGCTGCTGGTCGCCACCACGGGCGCGGGCAAGACGCTGGCGGGGTTCCTGCCGACCCTGACCGAGTTGATCGAGCAACCGAGCGAGGGGCTGCACACCCTCTACGTTTCGCCCCTGAAGGCGCTGGCGGTCGATATCCGCCGCAATCTCGTGACCCCGATCGAGGAGATGGGCCTCGACATAAGGGTCGAGACGCGGACCGGCGACACCTCGTCGGACAAGAAGGCGCGCCAGCGGGCGAAGCCGCCGCAGATATTGCTCACCACGCCGGAATCGCTGTCGCTGCTGCTCAGCTACCCGGACGCGGCGACGATGTTCGCGGGGCTGAAGACCATCGTGGTGGACGAGGTTCACGCCTTTGCCACCGGGAAGCGCGGCGACCTGCTGTCCTTGTGCATGGCGCGGTTGCAGCGGCTGTCGCCCGGTCTGCGACGGGTCGCGCTGTCGGCGACGGTGGCGGACCCGGACGGCTATCGCGCCTGGCTCGCCCCCGATGGCGATATCGATGCGGTCGGCCTCGTCACGGGCGAACCCGGCGCGCCGCCGGACATAGCGATCCTGCTGCCCGAGGACCGTATTCCCTGGGCGGGCCATTCGGGCCGCTATGCCGCCGCGCAGGTCATGCGCGTCATCGAGGCGAACCGGACCACCATCGTCTTCTGCAACACGCGCAGCCTGGCCGAGCTGATCTTCCAGGATCTGTGGAAGGCGAACGACAAGAGCCTGCCGATCGGCGTCCATCACGGCTCGCTGTCCCTGGAAGCCCGCCAGAAGGTCGAGGCGGCGATGGCCGACGGGCAACTCCGCGCGCTGGTCGCGACCGCCAGCCTCGACCTGGGCGTCGACTGGGGCGATGTCGATTGCGTGATCCAGATGGGCGCGCCCAAGGGCTCGTCGCGCCTGCTCCAGCGGATCGGCCGCGCCAATCATCGGCTGGACGAATCGAGCCGCGCGATCCTGGTCCCCGGCAACCGCTTCGAATATCTGGAGGCGCGCGCCGCGCTCGACGCGGTGGAGGCGGGCGAGCTGGACCCCGACCTCTTCCGCCCCGGCGCGCTCGACGTGCTGGCGCAGCATGTCATGGCCTGCGCCTGTGCAGCACCGTTCGAGCAAGGCGCGCTGCTGGGCGAAATCCGCTCGGCCATGCCCTATTCGGCGTTGGACGACGAGACGTTCGACCGGGTGCTGCGCTTCATCGCGGATGGCGGCTATGCCTTGCGCGCCTATGATCGGTTCAAGCGGCTGGTCCAGCAGCCGGACGGGACGTGGCGCGTCACCCATCCGCAATTCGTCGCGCAGCACCGGCTGAACGCCGGGATCATCGTGGAAGCCACGATGTTGAAGGTGAGATTCCGCAATGGCCGCCAGCTGGGCCGAGTGGAGGAAGGATTCGCCGCGACGCTGGCGCCCGGCGACACCTTCTTCTTCGCAGGGTTGAGCCTGGAGGTGGAATCGATCGACGGCGAGGATTTGATCGTCCGCGCCACCTCCCGGCCTGCGCGCATCCCGACCTATGGCGGCAGCCGGATGCCGCTGTCGACCAGCCTGGCCGACCGGGTCCGCGAATTCCTGGCCGACCGGCGCGAGTGGGATCGCTTCCCGGCGGACGTGCATGCCTGGCTGGAGATGCAGGACCGCCGCTCGGTCCTGCCCCGCCCCGGCCAGTTGCTGGTCGAGACCTTCCCGCGCGAGGGGCGGCATTACATGGTCGCCTATAGCTTCGAGGGGTGGAACGCGCACCAGTCGCTGGGGATGCTGATCACAAGGCGGATGGAGGCGCAGGGGCTGAAACCGCTGGGCTTCGTCGCCAGCGACTATGCGCTGGCCTGTTACGGGCTGGAGAAGGTCACCGATCCGGCCAGCCTCTTCTCCCCCGACATCCTCGAGAATGAGTTCGTCGACTGGGTCCAGCAATCGCACCTGCTCAAGCGCGCCTTTCGAGAGGTGGCGGTGATCGGCGGGCTGGTCGACCGCCAGCATCCCGGCAAGCGCAAGACCGGGCGGCAGGTGACCTTCTCGACCGACCTGATCTACGACGTGCTGCGCAAGTACGAGCCCGGCCATCTGCTGCTTCAGGCGGCATGGGACGATGCGCGGGCGCGGATGACCGATGTGGGGCGACTGGCGAATTTGCTCGACCGGGCTGGCGGCACGATGCTGCATGTCGATCTGGAGCGGGTGAGCCCGCTCGCCGTGCCGGTGCTGGTGCTGATCGGGCGCGAGAAGGTGGCGACGGGGAGTGCGGACGACGACCTGCTGATCGAGGCGGAGGCTCTGGCGGCGGAGGCGATGGGGGGGTGATTCCCGTGGCCTTCGACTTCGCTCAGGCTGAACGGAGGTTGGTATAGGCTCACCTGGCCTCTGGCCGCTCCCCTCCCGTAAACGGGAGGGGATGGGGGAGGGCACGGGGTCTCGCAGAGACCAACGCCCGTGGCTCTTGCCCCTCCCCAACCCCTCCCCCTGCCGGGAGAGGGGCTTGAAGAAGAAAGGGGCTTGAGAAGCCCGTCCGATCACCCTGATCGCATCAAAAATGTTGCAATGGTCATCCCACCCACGCAAATCTGATCTCGTGCTCCGCCAGTATGAACTCGTCGACCGCGTGCTCGACTATGACCCCCAGGCCGATGAGGCGCTGCTGAACCGCGCTTACGTCTTCTCGATGAAGGCGCATGGCAGCCAGAAACGTGCCTCGGGCGATCCCTATTTCAGCCATCCGATCGAGGTGGCCGGCATCCTGACCGACCTGCATCTGGATGACGAGACGATCGCGACCGCCATCCTGCACGACACGATCGAGGACACGGTCGCCACCTATGACGAGATCGAACGGCTGTTCGGTCCCAATGTCGCGCGGCTGGTCGACGGCGTCACCAAGCTGTCCAAGATCGAGGCGCAGACCGAGAGCGAGCGCGCCGCCGAGAATCTGCGCAAGTTCCTGCTCGCCATGTCGGACGATATCCGCGTCCTGCTGGTGAAGCTGGCCGATCGCCTCCACAATATGCGCACGCTCCATCACATCGCGAAGCCGGAGAAGCGCCGCCGCATCGCGAAGGAGACGATGGACATCTATGCCCCGCTCGCCGAGCGGATCGGCATGTACGAGTTCATGAAGGAGATGCAGATGCTTTCCTTCCAGCAACTCGAACCCGAGGCGTATGAGTCGATCACGCTTCGGCTCGCCCAGATGAAGGAAGGCGGCGGCGACCGGATTTCCAAGATCGCCTCGGGGCTGAAGCTGCTGATGTCGCGCGGCGGAGTGGAGGCCGAGGTGACGGGGCGCGAGAAATCGGCCTTCTCGATCTTCCGCAAGATGAACGAGCGGCACATCAGCTTCGAGCAGCTGTCCGACGTCATGGCCTTCCGCGCGATCGTGCCGACCGAGGAGGATTGCTACCGCGCGCTGGGGCTGATCCATCGTCGCTGGCCGATGGTGCCGGGGCGGTTCAAGGACTATATCTCGACGCCCAAGCGCAACGGATACCGCTCGCTCCACACCAGCGTCATCCACGCCGACAATGCGCGTATCGAGATCCAGATCCGCACGCCCGAAATGCATGCCGAGGCCGATTTCGGCCTGGCGGCGCACTGGACCTATAAACAGGCGACGCGCCACGATGCGCAGGTCAGCTGGATTCGCGACCTGGTCGAAATCCTCGACACCTCGGACAGCCCCGAGGAACTGATCGAACATACGAAGATGGCGATGTACCAGGATCGCATCTTCGCCTTCACGCCGAAGGGCGAGCTGATCCAGCTGCCCAAGGGCGCGACGCCGATCGACTTCGCCTATGCGGTGCACACCGATCTGGGCGACCAGGCGGTGGGGGCCAAGCTGAACGGGCGGGTGGTGCCGCTGTCGACCGTCATCTCCAATGGCGACCAGGTGCAGATTCTCCGCTCGGCCGGGCAGACGCCGCAGGCGAACTGGCTGAACCTGGCGATCACCGGCAAGGCGCTGGCCGCGATCCGCCGCCATCTGCGCCATGCCGAGCGCGCCGAGCAGGTGACGCTGGGCACCAAGCTGTACGAGGATATCGTCCGGCGTCTGCCCGCCCAGATCGGCGCGGACGCGCTGACCCATGCGCTGCAACGGCTGAAGATGCCCGACGAGGCGCATCTGATGATCGCGATCGCCAGGCGGACCGTGTCGGATGCCGCGGTGATGGAGGCGCTGATGCCGGGCTCGGCAGGCGCGGACGTCGCCGCGCTGCCGCCGCAGTCGAGCGCCATCTCGATCAAGGGGCTGACGCCCGGCGTCGCCTATGACCTGGCGCAATGCTGCCACCCGGTGCCGGGCGACCGCATCGTCGGGCTGCGGCGGCCGGATGCGGGGATCGAGGTGCACGCGATCCAGTGCCCGGTCCTCGCCGAGCTGGCCGACCGGACCGACGAGGAAACCGACTGGGTCGACGTGTCCTGGGGCGACGACAGCGAGGGCGCGACCGCGCGAATCTCGGTGATGGTCAAGAACGAACCCGGCGCGCTGGGCATCCTGGCGACGATCATCGGCCAGCATAAGGCGAACATCATCAACGTCCGGCTGGATACCCGCGACACGCGCTTCCACACGAACCTGATCGATGTCGAGGTGCATGACCTGCAACACCTGATGCGCCTGATCGCCGCCTTGCGCGCGGCGGATGTGGTGAGTTCGGTCGAGCGGGTTTAGGTTCGCGCAGAGGCGCGGAGGACGCAGAGAGGTCCGGCGCGCGGAACGCGCGTCCTGTCATCTTCGACGCTGCATGATGACCGTCGCCAAGGTGGTTGAACGAACCCCCTCTGCGTCCTCCGCGCCTCTGCGCGAACAAAATCTTCTTCGTTCCCCGGCGAAGGCCGGGGCCCAGTAGGGGTGCACGATCGAAGGTGCTGGGCGGATGCCTCCCCCGCATCATTTCGCGCCTCCTAAACCGCGAGGAAACTGGACCCCGGCCTTCGCCGGGGAGCAATGCGGCATTGGATTTCCTGACACCCGGATGACGCCTGCGTAACAAAAAGCTGGAACCCCCGACGCGCCTGCGCTTTGGAGACCCCAAACAGGGGAGCCTTAACATGCGTTTCGTCACCGCCGCCGCCATGCTCGCGCTCGTCGCGGCCCCCGTCGTCGCCCAGCAGACCCGGTCGATCTCCGCCTCGGACAAGGCGCAGGGGGCACAGGCCAACCCGGAACTCGTGAAGCAATATGGCGGCCGCTACACCGGCCCGCAGGCCGCGTTCGTCGAGCGGGTCGGCAAGCGGGTCGCGGTCCAGTCCGGCCTGTCCAACGCGCAAGGCGACTTCACCGTCACGACGCTCAACTCGCCCGTGGAGAATGCCTTCGCCATCCCCGGCGGCTATATCTATGTCACCCGCCAGCTGCTCGCACTGATGAATTCCGAGGCCGAGCTCGCCTCGGTGCTGGGCCATGAAGTCGGCCATGTCGCCGCGCGCCATTCGCAGAGCCGCAACACCCGATCGACCATCGGCTCGATCCTGGCGGCGGGCGCGGGGCTGCTGACCGGCAGCAACATCGCCACCCAGCTGGTGGGCACCGGCGCACAACTCTACACGCTGAAATATGGCCGCGATCAGGAATATCAGGCCGATGGGCTCGGCATCCGCTACATGACCGCCGCCGGCTATGATCCCTATGCCTCGGCCGACATGCTCGCCTCGCTGGCCGCGTCGAGCAATCTGGCGGCGCGCACATCCGGCAAGGACGCCAACGCCATTCCGACCTGGGCCTCGACCCATCCCAACAGCGCCGACCGGGTCCGCCGCGCCGCTTCGCTCGCGCAAGCGACCGGCCGTCCCGAAACCACCCCGCCGCAGGACACCGCCTTCCTGCGGATGCTCGACGGCCTGCCCTATGGCGACGATCCCAAGGAGGGCGTGGTCGACGGCCAGTGCTTCCGCCATCCCGGCCTGAAGCTGAAATTCACCGCGCCCACCGGCTATGCCATCGCCAATGGCAGCGATGCGGTGACCATCGCCGGTCAGGGCGGCCAGGCCGAGATGCGTCTCGGCCAGGGCAGCGATCTGGGCCAGGCGATCGCGCAGCGCTTCGGCCAGCTCGGCACCGGCACCCCCTCGGGCCAGGTGCAGAACGGGACCGCCAACGGCATCCCCTATGCCTATGTCACCACCCGCGCCGCCGCCAACAACCGCGCGGTCGATGCGACGGTGGTCGCCTATCGCTTCCCCGCCGCGACCTATACCTTCACGCTCGTGACGCCGGCGGGCTCGGGCATCGGGCCGTTCCAGCCGCTGCTCGCCTCGGTCGCGCCGCTCTCGACCGCCGAGGCCAATGCCATTCGCGGCAAGAAGATCAGCATCGTCACCGTCCGCCAGGGCGACACGATCGACAGCCTGTCGGCGCGCATGGCCTTTCCCGATTACAAGCGCGAGCGGTTCGTGACGCTGAACGGGCTCGATTCGGAACAAGCGCTGGTGCCGGGTCGTTTGGTCAAGCTGGTCGTGAATGGGTGACGGACGCGCTCGACGCCGCTAAACCGGCGGCGTCATGAAGCGCCCTGCCCTGTCCGTCGTCGTCCCCTGCTATAACGAAGCCGCCTGTCTGGACGTGCTGCACGCGCGCATCTCGGGCGCGGCGCGCGCGGCGGTGGGCGAGGATTATGAGATCGTCCTGATCAACGACGGCTCGCGCGATGACAGCTGGCCGGTGATGCAGCGGCTCGCCGCCGCCGATCCGCATCTGGTCGCGATCAACCTGTCGCGTAACCACGGCCACCAGCTCGCGCTGACCGCCGGGTTGGACCTGTGTTCGGGCGAGCAGATCCTGATCATCGACGCCGATCTTCAGGACCCGCCCGAGCTCCTCACCGACATGCGCGCGACGATGGCGGCGCAGGGGGCGGACGTGGTCTATGCGGTGCGCCGCAAGCGGGCCGGGGAAACGCTGTTCAAGAAGGCGACGGCGGCGATCTTCTACCGCATGCTCGACCGGTTGACCGACACGCCGATCCCGCTCGACACCGGCGATTTCCGCCTGATGAGCCGCCGTGCGCTCGACGCGTTGCAGTCGCTGCCCGAACAGGCGCGCTTCATTCGCGGCATGGTCGCCTGGGTCGGCTTCCGCCAGGTCCCCTTCCCCTATGACCGCGCCGAGCGTCATGCGGGCGAGACCCATTATCCGCTGGGCAAGATGATCGCGCTGGCCTTCGACGCGGTGACGGGCTTCTCGACCGCGCCGTTGCGCTGGGCCAGCCATATTGGGCTGGCGCTGACCGCCGCGTCGCTGTTGCTGCTGGTCTATATCGCGATCGGCTGGCTGACCGGCTCGGCGGTGCAGGGCTGGACCTCGACCATGCTCGTCACCGTCATCCTGGGCGCGGTGCAGATGTTCGTGCTGGGCATGATCGGCGAATATCTGGGGCGGCTCTATATCGAATCGAAGCGGCGCCCGCTCTATCTGGTCGCCGATGTGGCGGGGCCGGTGCAGGGCCATGCCCGGCTGGGCTATAGCGCGCATGAGGGGGCCAAGGACCCGGCCTGACCGCCATCGCGCGGGCCAGGTCCGGCGCCCCTGTGGTATTACCCCGGCGTTCGTCGGGGTGGTAGCGGGCTGACTTTCGCAGGGGAATCTTAGGGTCGGTCGCCATTCAGCGTGCCTTTTCCTTCCCTCGCCCCTCGCAGAGGGGAGAGGGTTGCGCAGACTTGGCCTTTGCGAGAGCAAAGGCTTAGTCGGAGCTGGGTGAGGGGTGCATGCGCGTAGCGCGCGAGCCTTTGGGCTCGCTCAACCCCTCACCCAAGCTGCGCTAGCCAGCAGGCTGGCAAGCTTCGCTAACCCTCTCCCCTGTCCAGGGGAGAGGGAAGAAGAGGCGATCCTGAATGTTGATCCGGCCCAGCTCTGGGACAGTCATACGGGGTCGGGGCGTGGCCTTCGACTTCGCTCAGGCTGAACGGATTCTTGTGTCCAGACCCATTCCCGAACGCCGTTCAGCCTGAGCGAAGTCGAAGGCCACGGGATGCCCCCAACGAAAAAGGGCCCGGGGTTTCCCCCGAGCCCATTTCCTGCCTCATGGCAAAGGATCAGTCGCGATCGCCGGTCAGGAAGGCCGGAGCGGCGAATTCGGACGAACCGCCCTGCTCGCCGCCTTCGCGACGGGGACGGTCGCCACGGTCGCGACGCGGGCCGCTGCGGCCTTCGCCGCCACGGTCGCCGCCATCGCGACGCGGACCGCGACCGCCTTCACGGTCGTTGCGCGGGCCACGGTCACCACGCTCGCTGCGCGGCTCGCGCGCCGGACGATTGTCCTCCAGCTCGGCGCCGGTTTCCTGGTCGACGACGCGCATCGACAGGCGGACCTTGCCGCGCGGATCGATCTCGAGGACCTTGACCTTGACTTCCTGGCCTTCGCTCAGGACGTCCGAGACCTTCTCGACGCGCTCGTTCTTGATCTCCGAGACGTGGACCAGACCGTCCTTGCCGCCCATGAAGTTCACGAACGCACCGAAATCGACCAGGTTGACGACCTTGCCGTTGTAGATCTTGCCGACCTCGGCCTCTTCGACGATGCCCTTGATCCAGTTCATCGCGGCTTCGATCTGCGCGGAGTCGGACGAGCTGATCTTGATCACGCCCTCGTCGTCGATGTCGACCTTGGCGCCGGTCGTCGCGACGATCTCGCGGATCACCTTGCCGCCGGTGCCGATCACGTCGCGGATCTTCGACTTGTCGATCGTCATCGTCTCGATGCGCGGCGCATGCGCCGACAGCTCGGTGCGGGTCTCGCCCAGCGCCTTGTTCATCTCGGCCAGGATGTGCGCGCGGCCTTCCTTGGCCTGCGCCAGCGCGACCTTCATGATCTCTTCGGTGATACCGGCGATCTTGATGTCCATCTGGAGCGAGGTGATGCCCTCGGAGGTGCCCGCCACCTTGAAGTCCATGTCGCCCAGGTGATCCTCGTCACCCAGGATGTCGGACAGGACGGCGAAGT